>Ga0172381_10000374_pt1 | contig 54216 bp, 82 predicted proteins | sample Leawel6488metaG_FD_119754 | JGI IMG/M metagenome (GOLD analysis project Ga0172381, IMG submission 119754) | Leachate microbial communities from a municipal landfill in Southern Ontario, Canada - Leachate well 64-88 metaG | ecosystem: Engineered > Solid waste > Landfill > Unclassified | place... | reverse complement strand
TAATGCTACGCCTGCAAATGGTTATGGTAGATTTTCAACTCAATCTTATGTTAATGATTTTAGAATTGATGCAAATAATGTTTTGTTGCAAGCACACGGCGGCAACGTCGGCATCGGGACGACGGCGCCTTACTACAAACTCGATGTAGCCGGTGATGCAAGGATACAAGGACCCAATAAGCAATATTTCGGTGGAACCACAGGAGCAGGGACTGATTACTTCTACTCACCTTCAAGCGGTATCATTCAGACGGCATCACAACTCAAGTCAACAGTTGCAACCGGGACAGCACCGTTAACAGTTGCAAGTACAACGAAGGTAAATAAGTTGAATGTTGCGAATTCTGATAGTTTGGGATTAAAACCCGCTGCGTGGTACCGGGCTTTGAATAATCACGACAGCCTGTCTGCTCTTGATGAAAAATCATACAATTCATTGACGGATAAACCTACGGCTTGGGCTATTTCAGCAATTACCGATTTGCAGGATACGTTAGACCGGCACACTGATACTGCTCAATCTCACAATGCAAGGATAAACAGTCTGAAAACGGCGACAATTGACAGCCTCATTAATCATAATACCCGGATCAGCAATGTCACGGACACTACTCAGCATCATAATACGAAGATATTGGCTATATATGACAGTTTATCGCATATTTACACTGAATCTCAGATAGCTGCTTTGTTGTTGGCAAAGCTAAACATTTCAGACACGGCCAATTTAGCAACAATAACAGAAGTCAATTCGAGGGACACCCTGACAAGGACGACGCTGAGAAGTCAGTTTGTCAACCGTGACAGTTTGGCGAAGCAGGGTATCAGGGTTGAGTATGTAAATCATGACAGCTTGGACAGAACAGTTTTAAGAGGCCAGTTTAATAACAGGGATTCACTGGCAAAAAGAGGTGTCCGTACGGAATACATCAACCATGATAGTTTGGTAAAATCAAGTTTAAGGACAGAATACAAAAATCATGATAGTGTTGCTAAACAAACGATCCGCACGGAATATGTAAATCATGATACGATTGTTAAAACCTCGCTGAGGGTTGAAATTAAAAATCATGATTCGGTAGGAAAACAAGGGATTCGTGTTGAATATATTAATCACGACACACTTGATAGAACAGTTTTGAGAGGACAATTTATCAATAGAGATTCACTGGCGAAGCAGGGTATCCGGATCGAGTACGTTAATCATGATTCATTAGATCGGACGGTGCTTCGTGGACAATTCGTGAACAGGGATAGCTTGGACAGGACTACTTTACGAAGTCAGTTCAATAATAGAGATACGCTTGTAAGGATTTATGCAAGGGATAGAGATGCTTTAAGGGTACCAAAGACAACAACTTTGACAATTAATGGAACAGGATACGATTTAAGTACAAATAGATCATGGACAATCGCAGATAACAACACTACCTATTCTGCGGGATATAGAACTCAATTATCAGGCATAACTTTTAATAATACTTCACACTGGCAAGATCAGGATTCTTTAAATGTTTCCGACGGGTTAGTATTGGCAACATCAAAAAAACTATCAGTCATCACAAATAATTCGGCAGATTGGAACGAAGCTCATGGTTGGGGCAACCATGCAAGTGCAGGGTATCTTACTTCTGAGGTTGACGGATCAACAACCAATGAATTACAGGGAATATCTTATGTGAATAGAAAATTAACTATTTCGGCAGGTGGAGGAACTCCTAATACAATCTCTCTTCCACGTTTTTCCACTACTGATACAGCTTCTGGATTGGTTAAGGGTAGCGCAAATGTAGGTTCAACTTATTTTCTAAATGGAGCAGGAAATTGGGCAGTTCCACCCGACAATAACACTACTTACGATTTAAGTAGTTACGTTCAAAAAGGAGACACAGGAATAATAGCTGGCAATTTCGCTACTCCTTTCGATTTAACGCATGGTTTAGACGGTAAGGCAGGCGTAAATCAAACAATGTATTTGGGCACTACGGGCGTAGCAATCAACAGGGGTTCGGGATCATTGTCATTGGCTGGGGTGAGTATTGATGGAACGTCCGGAGGGTTAGCCGCTCAATATATAGATTGGAACAGTGCATCGGGAGGGAATTCTATTAAGAATAAGCCTACTATTCCTGCCGCTGAAGCATATTTTGGCACTGTAACCTCAATTGCAACAACTTCTCCGCTCACAGGGGGAACGATAACAAGTTCTGGTACAATAGCGATTATCGCCGATACTTTGGTTCAATGGAGAACAAAACAGAATAAAGGTGTGGTGGCATACAATTGGGGGAATCATGCAGATGCTGGTTACTTGACATCTCAGACCTCTCACGCAGACGTGGTAGTAGATGGTGATTTTGCGTCTAATGGGTTGATGAAAAGAACAGGTGCCGGGACTTATGGTATTGTAACTGACAATTCTGCAAACTGGAACAAGGCTTATGATTCAACCTCTTCGCCAGGGTGGATTTCAAAATACAAAATTGATGCTGCCGGTGATTTGATCATAGGAGCGGGGAATAATACTTATAACCGGTTAGCGATAGGACAAGACAGGAAATTTGCCCGGTCAAATGGGACAACTGTTCTATGGGATACAATATCTGATGCAGATGCAACACATAGAGGTTTATTAACCTCTACCTCTTATAATTTATTTTACAACAAAGTCTCATTTCCCGGATTCGGTACAAGTCATTCAACTGCTGCATATGGTGATCACACCCACGCAAGCAGTATGACATGGCCAGCAAGTGCAGGAATCCCTTTATATTCGGGATCATCATCCTGGGGTACGTCTATTCCTGACAGTTCGGACGCATGGACAACCGCCTATAAATGGGGCAATCATGCAGGTGCGGGGTATTCGGTTATTTCAGCCACGGAAAACATTACAGGGGAGAAGACTTTCACGGATGGGAAACTGGTTATGGGAGGTACAAAGGCAACAATCCTAAAAAGCTCAGCAAGTGCGACAAACAAAACTATCACATTCCCTAATGCGTCCGGGACAGTTGCCTTAACTATCGACATCCCGTCTTTGAGCAATTACGTTACCCTTGACGGTGATCAGACTATTTCAGGGGCGAAATCATTTAATGATAATAAACTTCAAATAAATAACCCTGCCGGTAATGGAACAACTGTGTTTGGAACAATAGCGCATTCCGGTACAAGCAAAACTATTACATTCCCGGATGCGTCCGGGACAATAGCTTTAACTTCTGACATCCCGACCTTCTCAACCGCAATATCCGGCTATGTCCCTCATTTCACCTCAGCAACAAATATAGACACAACCAGGATTTTCATTTCAGGGAAAAATATAGGAATAGGGACAACTAATCCGACAGTTGATCTGCAATTAGTAAGTAACACAACGTTGCTCGAAGAACTTGACGTATACTCCAATACCGCAACTTCAAAAGGTGGAGTGTTTTTTCGCAAGGCAAAAGGCACAATAGCATCTCCTCTGAGTGTATCTGCCGGGGATCAATTAGGTGTTTTAGGTTTTGTTGGCGCTTATTCTGTTGGTGGGGTTGGGACATTTCCAACATCTGCGCAAGGAGCAATATTTGCGAAAGCAGAAGAAAATTTCACGTCTGCCACAAATCTGGGAACATATCTAACATTTGAAACAACTTCATCGGGATCGGGGACAAGAACTGAAAAAATAAGGATCAATGGGGACGGCACAATAAAAATCGGTGCAACCGGATCATCATATTCCCTTCCATCTACAAATGGAAACGATGATCAAGTGATGATAAGTAACGGTAGCGATGGGACTTTAACATGGTCAGATGTTGGCGACCTTATCGCACCGGTTATCGAACCGAAATTTGCCCTTGGCATTGATTCAACAGCTATCAATACAATTGTGAAATATCCGATGGGGTATAGTAGTGGAATTGTTGTTGATTCAATAATTTGCATAGGCACAGGAACGGGGACACATACATCAGGACATGCAGAGGCAGAGATATATTACGGTTCAGATATGTCAGCAACAGGGACAATTTTAAATAACGGAATTTATTTTTGCCCTAATTACGATTACAATAAAGCTGACAGATATTCCGGGGCTGATTTACATAATACCACAATAGCGAAGGGAAATATTATCTGGGTGAAATTTCATTCAGTCACGACAAGTCCCCGGATGATTTATTTTCAAATAATTGGACATGCAATATCGGGAGTACCTGCTTTATGAAAACATTTTTAGCGCTATTACTGTTTCCGCTTTTTACCCTTGCACAGGGAGTTTCGGTGAATTATTATAGTTTATCGGCCGTTTCAGATGTTTGCGACGGGGTGTCTTCTTTTTCTTATGACCACATTACCTATCATACCGTCCAGATAGGTACTCAGTGTTGGATGAAGGAAAACCTGACAATTGGCACCAGGATCGATGCTTCCTTAGGTGACCAGACCGACAATGATCTGATTGAGAAATTCTGCTATGATGGTCACCAAACAAAATGCGACACTTTCGGAGGGTTGTACCAGTGGGACGAGGCAATGCAGTATGTCACAACGGCCGGGACCCAGGGTATCTGTCCTGACGGCTGGCATATCCCTACTAATTCAGAATTTTCAACGCTAACAACCTTCTTGGGAGGTACAAGTGTGGCTGGTGGGATGATGAAAGAAATTGGGACAACACAATATTGGGTATCTCCCAATACCGGGGCTACAAATTCCAGTGGATTCACGGGGTATGGTGCAGGGTGGTGGTCAGAGTTGGGGCTAAGTCACATTTACACAAATCTGAGGATTCATGGTGTCTTTTGGACATCTACCCAGTATAACGCCGCCGATGCGTATTTCGTGGGGCTTTTATATAACGGGGCTAATACAGTCCCCGACAGACAAGAAAAAGTTACTGGATTTTCAGTAAGATGTATTAAAAATTAAAACTATGTCTGAGCATGATCTTAACGAACTGGCCAAACTGCTGAAAAAAAGTATTTTTTCTACTGGTATAAAATGGTTTTTAGCAATAACGGCAACGATAATTTCTACCGTGATCGTTACCACGCTGAGCATGGTATTCAGTGCCAACTACGGCACAAAGCAAAACACTAAAGATATCATCGAGCTGAAAAGCGAATTCGACAGAAAGGTAGATCAGGCCGTTTTCAAACAGTATTTGCAGGAAAATACCTCAGATCACTATGATATCAAAGAAGAAATCAAAGGATTGAAGGACGGGCAGATCGTAATTCAGTCTGACATTAAACAACTTTTAAGAAGAAAATGAAGCCCGAAAGGGAAATTATTAACCTTTAAAATTTAAAACAATGAGCAATTTTGTAAACTTAAATTGGATCGACCTTTTGAAAGGTCTTGTCGTCGCCATTTTAGGCGCAATCATTACAGCAGTCTATGAAGCTGTACAGTCCGGGACAATTACGTTTACCTGGGTTTTCTGGCAGCCTATCCTTTTTACAGGTATCGCAGCAGGATTGGCCTACCTGATTAAAAACTTCTTCACAAATTCGAGCAACATCCCTTTTACAAAAGAAGGCAAATGAACCTATCCGAAACCGGGTACTCCTTCATAAAATGGTTTGAGGGGTATTATTCTACCGCCTATAAGTGCCCGAAAGGGAAACTCACCATTGGCTGGGGGACTATCACTTATCCTGATGGTTCCCCAGTCCGGGAATGCGACACCTGCAATCAAAGCCAGGCAATGAAATGGTTGGCTTACGATGTCAGGGAAACTGAAGTAGCGATAATGCCGCTTATCAAAGTGCCATTGTCTCAGAATAAATTCGACAGTCTTGTCAGTTTCGCCTATAACGAAGGGGCTAACGCCCTTGCAACCTCAACACTTTTAAAGGTGATAAATTCAAAAGGTGAAATTTATGAGGATTTATTTGTAAGGTGGAACAAAATCACGGTTGATCATGACGGCAAGGACAATGACGGGGACGGGGTGATAGATGAACCAGGCGAAAAGAAACCATTGACCGGCCTGACGAACAGGCGCAAATCAGAATTTTGGCTTTATAAATACAACGAATTTAAAGTATTCAAATGAAAACACTATCCTTCCGGGAAATCCTTTTCCTGATCCTGATCGGTATTTTGATTGCCACAGGGGCGTATCTGATTTATAGGGTCGTTTCGGGCAATAGTAAGTATAAGGCGTTATTCGAAGAAAACTATGCCCTGAAGCACGCTAAAGCGGATACGGTGATAAAGTTTGATTCTATCCTGGTACCTGGGAGGACCGTAATCCGGCCGGTACCTGTAAAGGTCGAAATACATGATACCGTACTGGTACCTGAAAAGATTACCTGGTATGACTCAGTTTACCAGCAGGGGAAGGTAAAATTCCGTTGGTCTGCCCATGTTCATGGATCCATCGACTATCTCGAATTTTCAGATTTTGTCTGGCCAGAAAAGACGGTAACGATAACGAAACATATCGACACCTGTTTTTCAAAGCCACCTGCATACAAGGCTAAATTCCTGCATTGGGGACTTTACACGGAATTACAAGCCGCTAACTTCAATGAGTTTCCCGGTATAGGTTTAGGCGCACAGGTAATATTTCTTGATAGAATATCGGTCGGACTTGGCGGGGTCTATGACAAGGGATTGAAAGGTAACTTGAGGATCGGGGTGTTGTTCTAAAATCAAACAAACACTCGTTCTATTTTATCACAGCCGGGAGAGATTCCGGCTTTTCTTATAAAGTGATTTTGAAATTTAGTTTTTAACACTTAACGGATTCGCCTTATTCTGTTATAACTTTGCAGTTCCTGTTTTGCGACAGTTAATATTAAGAGCGTATGAAAAATATTGAAAATCTTTTTTGTTATGTAGGGGTTGCTCTTGCCCTCGCAAACTGCATAACATCCATAAACGCCGCTTCCAGCTTATCCTGGGGCGGCTTTTTATTTCCCGATTAAAATATTATCATAGGTCAACACCTTGCCTATGGTGAAAGAGCGGCATAAGGATTAAAACTCTGATATTTTGCGGCTCTGTCCTTGTGTGGGCTTCTGACAACCGCAGCCCGAACGACCGACAGCTCATTCGACGGAAATGTTGATTTAGGGTATAAAGACTGATCTTTATCATCTCTTTATGCCCTCACTCCCTCCAGTCTATTCTCTGGAAATATTGATTTAAACTTTACTTTAATCTTTTTTTTTATTTAGTTTTTAATTTCTTATTTAGTCTTGATTAAAATTTGCTACATATCAAATATATTACTTTAAAATTAAAATATTTTGTATATTAGCAACACAAAAATACCATACATACCATGAAAAAAACCAACGAACTGAAGAAATTGATGAAATTAAAAAAAGTCGTAATCGCTGAATTGTTAATTGAGTTTAAAGGTATTGTCAAAGAATATGAGGGCATAATTAAGGGACTTTCAAAAAAGCCTTCTTCATAAAGTGTTTTATATCCCTGTTTTCAAGTTTGGCGTAATGTTGGGTTGTTTCAATATCCTCATGACCTAACATTTTTTGGATAACTTCCAATGGAATCCCTTTTCGTATCCATGAACAGGCTGCGGTATGCCTACCCACGTGGGTCGAAAGGGTTTTGCTAATTTTTACCGCAGCAGCGATAACTTTCAGGTCACGATTTTGTTTATACTGGTCAGGGACAGGAAATAACTTTTTTCCTCCCTTGTATTTTTTAATGAGTGTAATAGCAGTAGGGTGAAGGATCACTGAGTAATATTCTCCGTTTTTCTTTCTCAATCCCTCAATCCAGGTATCCTCTCCATCATCCCGGATATTTTTCAATGTAAGGCTTTGCAGGTCTTTGTAGGAAATCCCTGTGTAGCACTGAAACAAGAACAAATCCCTGGCAATGTCCAAACTCCCGGAAAATTCATACATCTCAACATCCGATAACTCTTTGTCAGATAGTCGCACACGGACACTTGTTTTACCACGTGCAACCGAAAATGTATTATATGGTGAACTTCCAAAGGGTATCAGTTCGTGGTTTTGGGCAAGGTGGATATAAGCCTTAACAACAGCGTGATGTTTATTTACCGACGTTTGGGCTACAAGCCATTTCTTTATGTAATAGTCGAATTCCTGAATTTTAGGATAAGTCAAATGAGAAAAGTTTATGATCCCGCAGTCCTTTAACCTTTCCCTTACCCTCTGATGAAGATACCGGGTTCCGGCCGCTATATTCTTTTTGTCCAACTCAACTTGGATAAAGTCGATAAAGGAGGCTTCATTATGTTTTAATAAAAGTATTTTTTCGATGTCAGTAGGACAAAACTGCCTACCCTCATGGATTAATTTGGCTTCGTGTTCTTGCAGTTTATTGATTGTTTCCCTTATACTATTGTTTATTGTTGAGGCTACCACGGTATTCTTAACAGTCCGGGTCACACAATCCCATTCTGATTTTGAAACTTTATACCCGGATGAAATATATTTCCTTGTACGGTCAGGGAGGATTATCTCTATTTGGATTAAACCTGGGCCTGGGGTGCCTTTACGGTTCCATACGATGTTATATATGCAATTTGTTCTCATTGTGAAATAGATTTTTTTGGTTGGTATCACAAATGGTATCACAAATGGTATCACAAAAGTATACGTTTTTAGTCAAAAAAGGTCATTTTTAATTTATTTTAATTAACATTTTGATGTTTGTAAAATTGCATGAAGGGCTTGATTCCATTGCAATACATTGATTATCAGAAATAAAAAAGGCTTCCGAAGAAGCCATAAAAGTGATCCGCCTGGGATTCGAACAAGCTTGCTATATGGCATAATATCATTGTATTACAAGTATTAATAAAAACACGGTAGAACAAAAACATCATTCCTTCTTTTCAAGGTTATCAATTAACTTTCTTTGTAATTCATTGATCCTTTCAAGATAACCCTTTTTTTCCTCCATTAATTTGGCAACTTTAGCTTCCAATTCTTTGATCCGATCATGGCCTGCATGAAGCACGTGCATTTCGTTCCCCGTTGGTTCTGTGATGTCACGAATAGTCACACCAAGGAATTCAGCAATTTTAAAAGCTGTTTTTGGCCTTGTTTTTCCAATCTTAAATAATTTAGATATACTGGATTCGTGCATACTAATGGCATGTGCTAAATCCCTATTGTCTCTCCCTTGTTCTTCAATTAAATACTTGATATACTCAGTTTTAAGTATCATAATAACCTCCTTTATTTATTTAGAAAGTGAATAAATTACGTAAAAATTCACATTTTTATTGACATTTACGTTTTTTTAATTAATTTTGCTAATCAAATACAAGTAAATACTTTTACATAAGTAAAGATACAACAAAAGTAAATAAATGTCAATAAATATCAATAAAAAATGACAAAAGAGGATTTAATATTGAAGGAATTACAGAGTATCAAACTGGCAGTCAGTCAGTTAGTGAATACAAAAAAATACGTAAAAATAACGGAAGCCGTCAAGATATTACATATCCCAGCAGCCAGATTGAGGCTGATGTGTAAAAATCGCATCTTGCCTTGTATACTTTATAACGAAGGAAAGAAACTACACTTTCATATAGATATAGTTAAAGCAAAGGAAATCCTTGAAAATGGTGGTATCATCCCTGGGTTGCTGAAGAAGTATCAATCCAAGGTACGGTAACATGGAGTCCCAAAATAAAACCATTCTGAACCATTTAAAAAAGCACGGATATATCACTGCTTACTTGGCAGTAAGGCTTTACGGTATATTCCGTTTGTCGGGAAGAATATATGATCTGAAAAAGCAGGGATTCAATATTGCATCAAAATTGGAATTCAACAAGTCAAAGCATTGGGCAAGATATTTCTTATCGAATTAACAATAGCCGGATTAGTGAAATGGTGTCACGCCTGAAACGGGTTTTGTAGATTTTCCCTTCATGCAGGAAAGCGGGTTCGAATCCCAATCCGGCAACTAACCACTAAAAACAAAGATTATGAAACTTTACAAAATTGACGAAGAAATACAGGTTCACAATTACAAAGAACCTATTGCAGTACTTGACGGGTCGCTGATAACTTTTATTGGCCCCGTGACAGTAGAGGAGGCAAAAAAAATAATAATATATGCTGAGAATTTTGATGATTTACATGGATCACTAACCGAAGAGCCATGACCTACCTATTAATCACTTACGACAAAATCACCGGGCAACTCATTACAATGATCAATGCAGAGTATGATATTAAGGTAGCGTATCGCACCCTGGATCATACCGTTTCGGTGATCAAAAAAGGGGAAGTCCTTACGACAATAGAAGTCAGGGAAGATTATCCTGCCCGTGAGTTTGTTTCCTACTGTTTTCACATTGCAGATGTCTTTAACATATGACAGAATATCCTCCCGAAGAAATAAACGAGCCGGACATTTTCGATCTGGCAGATGAAGCACATGATCACTGGAATGATGAACATTTTAACCTAACAGAATATGAATGAAATTTTTGGTTATATGGTTTTAACCCTGATTTTCGGGTCGATAACCTTGGGAACCCTTTGGATTACCTACCAATCCCACAGGATTCAACAGTTTAAGAAAAACATGAAGGTAGGCGACAGTTGCATCATCTACATAGGCGAAGTCAGGTACTATGCTACCATTGTCGAAATCCTTGACGACTATGTGGTAGTGAAAACCATATACAGTACCAAGCCTTTTAAAGTAAGGAAATCAGAAATATACATATAACATGGAAGCGAAAAACGTTTATCAAAAACTGCAATCCACAAGGGTACAGTTACTGGAACTGAAACTGCCGAAATCCGGCGAAAACAAATTCAGCCACTACTTCTATTTTGAACTATCAGATTTTCTGCCTTCAGTTCAAAAGATATTTGAAAAAGTGGGACTTACAGGGATTACCTCTTTCACGCCGGAAACGGCAAGTCTTGCAATCATAAACAACGAAAAGCCGGACGAAAGTGTCACTTTCACGTCACCGATGGCAGGCGTTGATTTAAAGGGTATGCACGCTATTCAAAACATGGGAGCGGTGGAAACATACCAAAGGCGTTACCTGTACATGATGGCGCTGGAAATAACAGAACCTGATGATTTGGAACCAAAACCAAAACAGGATGAAAAACCTATTCCGGTAACGGTTCCACAACCAAAACCAGAAAAGAAAACAACAGATAAAATCCCAATCCCGGAAAATTTGTGGGTAAAAGCAATTGAAAGGATGAACGCTAAAGAAAAAGGCGTTCCTGATAAACTCCGCAAGGCTTTTATTTTAACCCCTGAGCAAGAAGAAACCTTAAAACATTATGAAGCATGAACGCACTCTCAGAATTAAGGAACCTGCCTTTTACAAAGGTCGAGCAAAGGGATTTCGCCGATCAGGCTATTGAAGAAATCTTATCCGGTAACGTCGATCCATTACAAGCCGATTTACGATTGAAGGCGATGGAGGAAGTCATTACACAAATCCGCAAAGATGATAGGGTGAAAAAAAGTATCATCGACGAGGCTGAGAAATATGGTAAGAAATTCGATTTACAAGGATGTTCTATCACGGTATCGGGCAAGACCACTAAAGACTTTTCCGGCTGCGATAAAGTATTGGATGAGTTATACGTTAACTTAGAACAATTAAAGCAACAGATTAAGGCAAGAGAGGCCACGGTTGCGGCTGGATCAGACCCTGCAACGGGAGAGATATTCCCGCCTGCAAAAACATCAACAACACGATTTTTAACATACAAATTCAAATAGTAATAACCTAACAACTTAAAGTCATGAATCAGGTAAATTTAATTGGCAGAGTTGGGAAAGATCCAGAAGTAAAATCCTTTGATTGGGGCAAAATAGCAAATACATCACTTGCCACGTCGAGAAAAATAAAAGACAAAGACGGAAGTAAAAAGGAGATAACACAATGGCATAATTTATCCTTTCACGGGACAATAGTTGACATTGTTGAGAAATATGTAAAAAAGGGGGATCAGATTGCTGTAACCGGTGAAATCCAATACCGGGAATACGAAAAAGAAGGGGTAAAAAAGTACGTCACTGATATTTACATTAACAGTCTTGAAATGTTAGGTAGAAATAAATCTGAAAACGATGAAGGAACATCAGCCCCGACTACTCAGAATCCGCCACTGAAACCACAGGAACCTATCGACGATTTACCTTTTTAATCAATGAAAGATCCCGCTTTTCTTTTCTATCCTGGTGATTTCATAACTGGAACCTATACAATGACAAATGAGCAGGTCGGAAAATATATCCGACTGCTCTGTATCCAGCACGCAAAAGGATCACTTTTGGAAAAAGATATGATTAACATATGTGGAACATATGATAAAGACATATTTGACAAATTTACCCTGGAAGATGGTAATTATTTTAACCGTCGTTTACGGCAAGAAACCGATAAAAGGCTAAAATATTCAGAATCAAGAAGAAACAATAGGGTGAAAAAAGATATGAAAAACATATGTGAAACATATGATAAACATATGGAAAATGAAAATGAAAATATAAATGAAAATATAAATGAAAAAGAAAAGGGGGTACAGGGGGAAAAACCAAAATGGGCTGAAAATTTCAAAAACTACAATCCTGAAATAATTTACCCATTTCAATTTCCGGAATTTTCTACTGCTTGGGATTTATGGGTTGCTTATCGAAAAGAAAAACATATCCGGGGGTACAAATTGATCGGCGAGCAGGCTGCCCTTAAAAATCTTTCAGAAATCAGCAATAACAATCTTGACACGGCAATAAAAATCATTAATCAGTCTATTTCACAAAACTGGCAAGGACTTTTTGAACTCAAAATCAATGGAAACAAAAGAACAGGGATTGACTCTCTTAAAGAAATCAACAGACTTGTTGACGAAGGCTTCGCAAAAGGAATGCCTTAATGAATTCATGTCAATTGAGCAGTCGATGACTATTGACAAGGCTATTGCCGGGTCGCAGATAGAAAAAATGGCAAAGGTGATGGGGTATGCAAATTTAGTTAAGGCACTTTCCGGGTACATTAAAATTGCCAGTGAGTTTTTCAATCGCAATCAAAACATGACTGAGGTACAGGCAATCCAAACAGCAGGGATCATAATTTCAGAGTTCCCGATGCTCACAGTGGAAGATCTTGTCATGGCAATCAAAGAGGCTAAAAGTAGCAAGTATGGATATGAAAAAGTTTATTCCGGGGTTGATGGGACTGTGATTTGCCAGTGGTTGAATTATTATTTTGACAGGAAGATGGATCGGGTGGAGGCACAATACAAAGAGCAAAAAAAACAGTGGCACAATGAAATGTATGAGCCGAGAATTGGTGGCACAAACAGATTTGAAGAACTTTTGAAAAAGATAGTGAAATGACTGAAATGCCGCTCACTTACGAGCTTTGGTGTGAAAAGATCAAGAACGAAATGTTCAGTTATTCTTTGGCTGAACTGGAATATCTGGTTGGATATTTCAAAACAGCTTCATTTCATCCTGATCAGGACATGATCAATGCTATACGCTCAGAAATTGAAGCAAGGGAGGAGGAAAGACATGTTGGCAAAGGATAAGGCAACCGAAATATACTATTTCGATGATGGCACTTTTGAGATGAATGGAAAAGTATGGAGGGTTGTAGGGTCGGAGATAATAAGGGGAGAGAAGAAGTGGTTGCATACGATAAAGAACGGGGAGGAGCTAAAAGTTGTGGAGGAAAATTACATCATCAAAAAACACAGGGAACAAGGAATTAAAATAACTACGAAATGATTGAACTCCTACGCATCCGTATTCAGTATCTGAACGGTGAAAACATTATCGAAGAACAGAGGTTGCTTGCTAAAAAGACGTTCAGGGATGAACAGAAATTAGAGGATTACCGTAAGTTAAAAGAGATGAAACTGCAATACAAGCAGGATTTGAAAGGTAAAGGAGTAAAGGTGGAGGTTATATTCAACAGAAGAGAATTATGACTGTTAAAGAAATTCAGAAATATTCAAAGTATAGCGTTCCTGAACTATTAAAGATCGCAGTGAGGAAATTTAACTCTTTTATCCGCAAGCGAGATTGTGATGGTGAGTTTTTTACCTGTATTTCCTGTCAGCGGACGCTCAGGATCGTAAATTATGCCAGGGGCGGTAATTACCACGCCGGACACTATTACCCCTCAACTGAAAGCCTCCTCCGCTTTAATGAGATAAACGTAAACGGCCAGTGCGGGCAATGTAATACGCACAAACACGGTAATCAGATCGAATACCGTAAAGGACTGATAAAAAAGTACGGCATTGAAGAAGTTGAAAGGCTTGATTTACTTGATGCGCAGTACAAAAGAGGGTTTAAGTGGGATCGGTTTACTTTGATTGAAATCATTGAAAAATATAAAAAATGAAAATAACTCCCGAAATCGTCGATTCTGTCATTTGCAAACATGTCGGCTTATTACCTGAAATGCTGTATTGGGAAAGCCAGCGGCAGCGAATTGTTGAGGGCCGTAAAATTTCGATCGTAATGAGAATGGCGATACTTAAGCAGAATGATACAAAGGCCTGTGGAAGTTTTGGCAAACACAGGACAATGGGTTATAGTTCAATAACGACATTTTTAAACCTTTACGAAACAGATAAGATTTTCCAGCACTTGGTTAATCAGATTTTATCAGAACTTGAAATAAACAAGGTTGATTTTCTCATCAAGGTTAAAAAAGTGTTTAAGAAAAAAGACATCTTATGAATACATTAATAATAATCACAGCTATACTGGCTGTGTTCAATTTAGATAAAATCATACAAAATATACGGAAATGAAAACAGTAACAAAGAAATTTTTAGAAAGTAACAATGCCTGTTCATCAGGCATGGAATGGGTAACAGAAAACAAATTAATCGGGTTGCCTAAAATTAAGTTTCTACAAAAACTTATTGTTGCAGAAAAACTTGATTGGGCGAATTGGCTAATTGTGCGATTGATGGATCACCGACAGCAGGTACAATATGCGATTTTTGCAGCAGAGCAAGTGTTGCAAAATTTTGAAAGCAAATACCCGGACGACAACAGACCCCGCAAGGCTATTGAGGCAGCAAAAGAATATCTGAAAGATAGTTCGGAAACAAACAGGCTTGCCGCCGCCAGAGCCGCCGACAGTGCCGCCGACAGAGCCGCCGACAGTGCCGACAGTGCCGCCTACAGAGCCGCCAGAGCCGCCTACAGTGCCGCCAGAGCCGCCTACAGTGCCGCCAGTGCCGACAGTGCCGCCTACAGAGCCGCCAGAGCCGCCGCCAGAGCCGCCGACAGCATGGAAGTAACGATTTTAAACTATGGATTAACACTTTTGAAATGAAAACAGCTTTTTTAACTCTATTCCTGCTGTTTTCGACGGCGTTAATGGGACAAAACAGTTTAACACCGTGGGATTCAATTGGCTTTTGTCGTGTCGTTCCTTCGTACTATGATACTATACCAGTTGTCATGCTGGTAAGCGATACGGCGCATTTCAGCGAGTGGGAATATTTTATAAAATACGACGAGAGATTAGATTCTCTTTCCGGATTTTATTTATATAGAGGTAGTATTGATTCGGCTTTTGTTGATCGTGGACAAAGAAACAAAACTGTTTTTTGGGTTAATGGTTTTATAGTTCAACCAGGGAAAAAGTACGGGATTTATATCAACAATGAAATATTTTATCTCGACGAAAAAAAGAAGCTGTTGCCAGGTACTTACGTTGTTTGGCAAACTCAAAACAGAAAGAAATGAAACGCTTATACACGGTGATTAAAATCCTCACGGTTTTAGCCTTTTGGTTTGCCGTTGTCTGGCTCAGCAGGAACCCGGAAAGGATTGGCCGGTGGTACGGTACATTTCAAAAATATTCACTGGAAACTTTTAATAACAGATGAACAAAAATCAAGAGGAACGGGTACGTATTCATAAAAAGTTCAATGGCCATTGTAGCTATTGTGGCAGGGTTATCACAATGAAAGAAATGCAGGTGGATCACCAATTCCCGAAAGCGCAGTTAAAATATTTCTGCAAGAAAATAGATAATGTTTTTGTTTATCCAGATTTGGATTGTTTTGATAATTTATTCCCTTCTTGCCGCCGTTGTAATCATTACAAAAGGGACTATACGTTAGAACAGTTCCGCAATCTTATGCAAACGCTACACACCAGGATCGGCCAGGATTATATCAATAAAGTTGCGATGGATTTTGGGATCATACAGATAACTCCTTTTTCGGGACGGTTTTATTTTGAACAATTTAATAACAGGTAAGATGAAAAAAGAAAAAGAAACAGAAAAAAAAATAAAGGCATACAAAGCCTTTGAGGCAGACCTAACTTGCCGTGGATTTCAATTTGAAATAGGGAAAACATACGAACATAAAGGAAATATAAAGGTCTGTTCGTCTGGGTTTCACGCCTGTATTGATCCCGTCGATGTTTTGAAATATTATCCTTGCGTTCAATGGACAAGGTTCTGTGAAGTTGAGATGTGGGGAGATATACAAAATCACAATGATAGTAAGATAGCTTCAAGATTTATTACGATCGTTAAGGAAATTCCGTTTAATGAATTTTATAAGTTATTTTGCGTCAATGAGTCGAATGGCGTCAATGAGTCGGATGGCGTCAACGAGTCGCATGGCGTCAACGAGTCGCATGGCGTCAACAGGTCGGATGGCGTCAACAGGTCGGATGGCGTCAACTGGTCGGATGGCGTCAACTGGTCGCATGGCGTCAACCTGTCGGATGGCGTCAACAGGTCGGATGGCGTCAACGAGTCGGATGGCGTCAACCTGTCGGATGGCGTCAACGAGTCGCATGGCGTCAACGAGTCGCATGGCGTCAACAGGTCGGATGGCGTCAACTGGTCGGATGGCGTCAACTGGTCGGATGGCGTCAACCTGTCGGATGGCGTCAACAGGTCGGATGGCGTCAACAGGTCGGATGGCGTCAACTGGTCGGATGGCGTCAACTGGTCGCATGGCGTCAACTGGTCGCATGGCGTCAATGAGTCGCATGGCGTCCATAAAAGCATATTTTGTTCAGGAATAAAAAACATATTCCTTTTCAATAAACAGATTTCAGAAGAGAGATCAGATGAAGTTCGTGAAAATCTTCTAAAGAGATTAAATAGATGGCATCCACAATTCAACGACCTTCATTGTCTCTACCTGCAAAACGGATCGGAATGGGAGAAAACCCCAATACCACGGGCAAGGGAGGTGCAAAAAGAAGAGGCATGGAAGGATATGCCAATTGAAGCAATAGAATATCTTAAATCATTGCCAGAATTTGACGAAAAGGTATTTTTCGAGGTAACGGGAATAAAATGTTAAACGAAAGTTGAACCACCTAAAGAAACCACCAAAGAACAGGAGGAAAGATGAAAATCATCAGTGAAATATCAAATGGACAAATTTTAGTCTCTTTTACAAAAGAGGAGTTCGCAAATATAGGAAAATTAGGAAGAATACTACGTGCACTTACACCTACACCTATTGAGAATGAGATTGAGAATTTATTAAATCAAAGTGTTAAAGTAAAGGAGGGAAAATGAAAAAACCAAAGAGTTATAAAATTAAAATCCCAAAGGCTATGCTTGACTGCATAACAGAGGATAATTTAGAAAACTTCATTGAGGGGTTGGAAGACACATTACGATTCTACGTGAAGGTAGTAGGGATCGCAAAGACAATAAGCGGGAATATGGCAATAGGGCGGAAAAACACAGAGTTAGTTCGTCCCTTAAAATACACCTACATCGGCGACGGGAAACAGGAAAATTACGCAATATTAAAAGGAAAGCCATGACAACAATGCCTAAGAAAATCATGCACTCGTGGATGTCGCATAACGGACATAAGGCGTCCGTACAGGCAATATGCATAAAATGCGGATTAGTCAGGGATACGGCCCGTAGAACCTATACTGAGCCAAATGGAACAGTTCATATTAATGTTGCACCAAGTTGTAAATAAAAAACCATGACAGCAAACAACACAATTACCTGTGATAAGTGTGGTAGATCGATCCCTTATTACAAAAATTATGAGAATATTGGAGGTTGGATAATCTGTGGAATGTGTGAATATGAAATGGATATGCAGCGTCAAAAATTACCTGTTTATGGCCCAAGTAAAGACAATCCACCAAAGCCGTATGATATATTTGGAAACGTTAAAGTAAAAGAAAAACCATGAACCTACTTCTCAGGATTAGATTTACCTACCTTGTTTTAACAGGATATTTCAAAAAGCCCCACGATTGGGGCGTATTGCCGGGTTACAACATAGCTCACCGATCACCTTTCAGCTTGGGATGGCAGTTTGATCGTGAATTCTGGCAACCTTGTGAAAGTTGGGGATGTGTAAAAGACGAAGACAATCCCTACATAATCTGGAAAGACGAACAAAGGGAGATCACAGCCGATGGGCTGAAACTAACAACGGACTTAAATAGGCAATAATGCCAAATAACTATCAAAATTAAAACCAAATGAAAACAATAGCAAAATTTAAATGTGTCGAGAAGGCAAAAAATCAGTACAATGAAAAAATCTCATTGGAACCCGTTACTTCTGGTAGCCCGGAAAATGATGAGTTTTATAAAACAACCCCTTCTGGCGTAATTCACATTTTTACTTGTAATCCGCAAGCCGCGGATTCATTTGAGGTTGGGAAAGAGTACTATGTGAATTTTTCACCTGCAAATTAACCCCCAAATCCGTAAGCCAGTGATCGGAACTGGCTGGGGACAAAAATCGAATTAAATAGGCAAAAATGAAAAAATATTTAGCTTACGATGCAATCAATTCTGAATATGAAGAATTTGAAACCCTTAAGGAATCACAGAAATATCTGGAAGAAGCATTCCTGGATAAAGATGAAAATGAATATCATCCAAATTTAAAACACTGTAAGATATATATACAAATATTGGGAGTTGATTACGATGTAATTGACAAAAAATCAAATTACAAGTATGAGTCTGAGGAAGACATACCCGACGGGGATGATGACTCGGAAGCATGGCCTTTTGGCTATGTCGATGAAGTCTGGCGGCATAAGTTTGTGAATATTACATAATTGCCCGGCAATATTGATAATTAGTGGACTTAAATAATCAATAATGGAAAAACCAATTCTATTTAGCACTACAATGGTGCAAGCAATCCTTGAAGGACGCAAAACTATGACAAGGAGAATTATCAAACCACAACCTGATGGTAGGGGATTAAGAACGACCAGTGTTTTTTTTGAGGATTGGCACGGTAAAGAAGTAAAAACAAAATACAAAAAAGGTGATGTTCTATGGGTGCGGGAAAACTTTTACAAGTGTATTGACAATAACGACCGTGTCTATTATGCTGCCACCGAAAAACCAACAGATACGCCCAAAAGACATTATAAACTTAAACCGTGTATATACCTCCCCCGTGCCGATGCAAGGATTTTTCTTAAAATAACCGATGTAAAAGTTGAAAGATTGAGAGATATTTCTAATGGAGATGCGGTCAGGGAGGGAATTAAACGCCTTCCAGAAGTGGGTAATCATTATCCAGATTATGAAAATAAGGACGGTATATTTGTTACTCCAAAGGGTTCATTTAGTAGTTTATGGACGAGTATTAATGGATCTGGATCGTGGGATGCAAATCCTTGGATTTGGGTAATTTCATTTGAAAGGATAAATAAATGATATGAAAACAGAGCAGGAAATATTACTTGAATTAAAACAACAAGAATCTGATGAAACCTAAAGTACAAATATACCTTAATGGGGTAATAGTTAGACTCCAAAATCGAAAAATCATAATGGTTGATAATGTGCAGGATGGAGCCCCTGGAGTACAAATCGAATTCAGGCGATTGATCGACAAGGGAGACAAGGAGCCTCGGGCAACTTTTGCGATTCTGAAAGAACGGATTGCCGTAACCGGCCTTTGCTTATCTGATGAAGCAATGAGAGCATTGTGCGGGGCATGGCTGGAATTAAGGAAGAAAAAGGGGTTTATGATTAACGAGGAAAATAATGGAACCAAAGATTAAATCCGGTCAAATGACAAAAAAGGAATTATTCGAAAAATATAGAATTAATAAGACACATAATGCATGGGATGATCAGATAGATAATTGGGAGAGTATAGAAATATATCGGATCATGCATAATGGTGAACTGCCTTCTTCAGATGATCATTCCGTTAAATGGATCACGGATTTTTTAGACAAAACAAATGATATTGAATTTATGAAAGAGCTAATGAAACGCAGGGGGTGGGGAAGTTTATACCTGACAGCAAAGAGAATGGTTTATAAGTTATCCGATCAAATATTGAAATCATGACAGACGAATCAATCATGCCTTATGGGATCCATAAAGGCAAGGAAATGGCCGATGTTCCTCTCGAATATCTTTTATGGCTATACGAAAACCAGAAATGTTTTGGTGAAGTTAAAAAGTACATTCAGGAAAACATTGATGTTATAAAAGGGCAGATTGCCTATGCAAAAAAGAAAGGGGCGAGACGGTGATTGAACCTAAAATTAAAAGCGGCCAAATATGCTCTTGGAAATACTTGTCTCAGACTTACGGCAGGTACCGGGCTATGATGAAGGTTACCCCAAAAGGTGCACAGTATTGGTGGGCTATGTGGCTCATTCGTGGAAATGGTGAAGAGATCGACATTGAATTCATGGACGAGGATAGCAAAGGCTTTACCTGCACTTTACACGGCATGGTTTACGGGCAGAAGCAGATTGTTTTCAAGAAGCATTTTCGATTCGGCGTCGATCTTTCGCTTGACCCTCACCTTTATGAAATCGACTGGCAATCTGACAAGGTATCCTGGTACCTGGACGGGATAGAGCTTTGCCGGTACACCGGAAAGTATATCCCTACTTGCAAATTGGGACTGATAATCAATAACGCTGTTTCGAGAGGCTTTGATCCAACCGGGATACCGGAAAGCAGGCTGAAAGAGCTTTTACCGATGAGCGGGTATGTGAAGTGGGTTGAAATTTTAAATAAGATAATATGAACGGACTAGAACAAAACTATCAACAAGGCACGGCAAAAGTTGCTGATGAACCTTTGTTAGCGGTTGTTTATCCATATTGGTTATACTTAGAGCCTCATTTAAATGGTCTATATTTTAAAATTAAAGATAAATTAGGGACAATAACGAAAGAAGAATATGAACGCATTTATGACAAGTATGTAAGTAAGTATTTTACGACATGGGATAATATTTCGTGCGCTATAAATGGCGATTACGAATATCCACCTGTTATTTTTTGCTGGTATGCTGAAAAAATTGGCATTAAACCTACTTATCCTATCAGAATAATGCGAATGGTTGCTGACTCTATTTTAAATAACCGCTAACGGTTCCCGCTAACCGCCATATAGCGGTTATTAAAACAAAAGAAAATGAAGTCAGTTTCAAAAATATGTGAGGAGATAAGTCTATGAAAACTATGTTTTTTCTATTGGCGTTTAGCTTAATGATAGCGGCAGGCGTATTGCAGTTTATCATAGACAATGACAAGCTAATAATACTATTGCTGTGGCTATGTATAGTGGCAAAAAGTATGTCGGGGCTGTGTAAAGACAAGGAATGAATCTTTAAACAATAAATGAAAGAAGTTCAAACATACGGCCATATCCAAAACGGAATCCTTAAAATTCATGGCAGGGATAAATTTAACGAAGCCTTGCATTTTCTTACCGATGGCCGGGTAATTGTCAAGGTTGAGAAATTATATAAAAAAAGGTCGCAAGAAGAAAACAAATATTATTGGGGTGTGGTGATCAATGAATTTTGCAGGGGCTATAAAGATATGACCTCTGAAGATATCACCCCGGAGACGGCCCACGAACTACTTAAACAGAAGTGTAACGGGAAAGACGTTCCACACCCTGAAACAGGTGAAATATTGACAGTAGGGCGGACAACGACAGAATTAACGACAATTCAATTTATCGAATATTGGGACAGGTGTAGGGATTGGATCCAAGATTGGTTTGGAATTTACGTTCCGGCCCCAAACGAACAAATGGAAATCTTTAACACAAAGGAAGCATGAACGATTCAATTGACAACAAGCAGGGACTCAGTACCCGCAATAAGCCGATCCCGCAGGCAAAGTTAAGTCATGGATCCCTTAAAGGCAAAATCCCTATCAGACTGGACGACAGGACTACGTTATATGTCGATTACCGGCACAATGTCAATAAGGCTATTGAAAGATATGCCAAACACATGTACTCATTTGCATACATTGACAAGTCAGGGAATGTATGTACAAAGGAGAATACACAGCCTGACAGTGAAAAGATGAAAAAAGGAAAAGTTAAATCATTGAAATAAACCATTTAAAATTGAAAAATCATGGAAACAACAATTAAAACAATAGTAAGGGAGATAACTCCCGAATTAGCAAAACAAATCCTTCAAAGAAACGGTTCCAATCGGAAGTTGAATCAGCGGTTGGTTGAGTTTTATGCAATTCAGATGAAAAACAAACAATGGAGGCTGACGGGGCAGGGGATTAGCATTGATAGGGACGGGTGTTTACAAGACGGTCAACACAGGCTGGCTGCTATTGTAAAATATGGGAAAGGAGTTGAAATGCTTATGATTTATGGGACTGACCCGAAAAATTTTAGCAATTATGATTGTGGGAAACAAAGGAATGTAAAAGATTCCTTAGACATAATGGGAGTAACGAACAGCCATGATATTGGTGCTTCGATTAGGAATTACTTAATAAGGACGAATACATCGCAGAAGAGCTGTTTGTTTAGCCCTACCAGCGTCGGAACATCGTGGGCAAAGGCGGGATACATAAGTGTAAATGATGTTTTAATAGAATATGGCGAAAATAGCGAGTTTTGGCATTATGTTGCAGCTAAAGCAGATAAATATGCAAAACATTTGAGAATATTAAACAAGTCGCATATTGGCGGAATGATGGGATATTTAATACTTAAATTAGAATATGACCCTAAAATAGTAGAGGGTTTTTTTGAACAAGTATTTGGAATATTGCCAGATCAATACGAAATAACAAAACATTTGCGACAGATATTAATGAGGGATAAAATAGCTATCAAAAAAATCCCACCCATGCAGCGAGGCGCTTATGTACATAAGACGTGGAATAGTTACATCAAGGGCGGGAAATCGAAAGGTTTATCGTTTAATTCTGAAATAGAAAAATTTCCTGAATTACAATAAAAACCATGACTAATCCCTTTGACTTCTTCAGCGAAATATTCTGCATGAACCTTCCATCCCGCCCTGACCGCAGGGAGCAAGCTACAAAAGAATTTGAACGGGTCGGCATACTCGAAAGGGTGACTTTCATTGACTCAAAACCCCATCCCGATGGCAGGATAGGACTTCAAACAACACTCTTATCTATATTCGAGGATGTGTTACCCCGGAATATACAAAATGTATTGATTTTCGAAGATGATGTCCATTTTATCAACGATCCAGTGAACAAACTCCGACTTGCCTTAACTGACTTGAAATACTCATTTAACAACAAATTTGACCTGCTTTACCTTGGTGCAACCAGAACCATTCCCTGCCTTACAGTGACTTCAAACCTTAAGCTGCTCAGGAGCGGTCTGGCAGCTCATGCCACTTGCTATAATAAAAGCGTTTACAAGCCATTTTCGAAGCACTTGACAAGGGTTGTAAAGCAAGGCGGCATAATAACGGATTGGGACATATCAGATGTGTTTTTAGCAACCCATATTCAAAACAAGGGCAGGAGTTACATGGTTCACCCGGTTATTGCAACCCAAGAGCCGGGATGGTCTGATATTGAGCGTAGGGATGTTAATTACGACTTCATCCAGAGGTCGGATTACTGACTTGGATTACTTACTGTACCTTGTTTTCCGTTCCTGTTCGGTTTCACCGGTCAAGGCCCATACCAAGGCCCCGATCCAACCTATGATAGTCCAACCCAGGAAGATGTTGATGGCCATTATTCCACCAAACGCTGCTCTTTTGTCAATATGTGCAATGACAGAGGGTAGGAAATAAACAAATAATACGATTAAAAATACAATGATTTCCATAATGACTTTATTTTAAATTACTGACTTGAAATTTACGCTGTATCTTATCATATTCACAGGTTTTCCATTTCCACTCGGGAATCGTTATCCCTGCCAAAACGAAGTGAGTAGAAGCATCATTTAAATCCGATGTGCCCGCTTCGTCAATGTAACAAAAAAACATGGGAAGGACTTTGTGTAAATAAAAAAAGCGACTGGTGATGAGGAACTATCCTCTCTTCGAGACGCTATGCGACTCTTTCCAGACGCGATTGCAAATGTACAACATTTTCAATTCGATAGCCTTCATATTCGATAGGTAATTTTCGCTTCGATAAAGTATTATAAGACCAACCATGAGCAGTACAAGCTTTTTTTAAATTACCCCAACATTCGATAGTTTGCAATATCGGGGTAATTATAACTATTACGGTTTGCCTATTCATTATTCACATTCCATTAATTCAACAACTGGTACATTCTTACTGGCTAAAATTCTAACAATAGCACTTTTTGAGCTATAAGGCTCCTTTTTATCGGCTATCTGCATTCCATTATGCTCTGTCAACACAACTGTGTTATAAAAATCTAAACCGCCATTTGTGCTTAAAAAATCTTTAATTGCAGCCTGTTTTGCCTCTGCTTCAGTTTTGTAATCATGTCCGTAAAATGCGTTAAATAATTGTCTGTTTTCATAAGTTGCTTCACCCATGTACAAACTTACATAGTAGTTTTTTCTACTTGTTGCTGGTTGTAATGCTAATTGTGTCATAATCGTAAGTTTTAATGTTATTATTATGATGTATAATATACAACGTATTTTTGCATTTACCAAATAAAAAAGCAATTATTTTAATTATATTTGCAATTTAGAACAATTATAAATAACTGGCACTAACACGGTATATAAAAAATAGCCCATTAAAGTTTTGTTCATTGTTCAAAGTTCGTGGTTGGGCTACTTTTCATATACCCACCGTTAGCAAACATTAAAACGATTTGCTAACAGGGGCTATAAATAATAAAACCCCTGCCAGCGCACCGCTACTACTTTTTAGCACTTTGCCGTTCAGGACTTGGTTTCCCTTTTCCACCAGTGCATTTACTTCCTTGCTTTGGCTGACCCTTAGATGTACTACGAGTACCTGTGCCTTTCATTTTACCCATAAAAAATTATTAATTAAGTTATATGCAGTAATTCTACCCCCACCGCACAAAAAGGTGTTTACATATTCATAGCCCCAACCGTTAAGTGCAAGCATAGGAACGCCCTACACTTGCACATCATTTTTACATTAATGACTTTTTAGCCATTTCTTGAAGTTTTTCCTTAATAATTTCGGTAATTACTTCATTGTTTTCATTTTTTGTATTTTGGGTTGTTAATGACTTTATTTTAAATTACTGACTTGAAATTTACGCCGTATCTTAATGACTTGATTTTAAATCAATATTAACACACGCTTCATTATGGCTTAATTCCCAAAGCCAATGACCGGCATTAATAGAATTACACGTTAGTATTATTTGACCAGTTACCTGTTTATTAATTTTATTAAACAACTCAAACAATACTCCATCTGCGCTTTGAATTATTACACCATGATATGATAACATTTGATCAATGTCACGTTCTCCCAGAATATCTATTCTTGAATGATTGGTAAAAATGAATGATTTTGAAACAATATCAAATTTACATGTTTCTTCTGGCTTGTTCATTATATTTTCAAGTATTCTTTTTAAAATACGTTCGGCATATTCTTTGTATGGACAAAAAATAGAAAATCGAATATGATGATCTAACAAACAAATAAATACAGCTTTTTGACAGGCTGCATAAAATTTACCAATACCCATATCCCCTTTCACGATTAGATATTTTGCATTTGAATCAAACATAGGTTTGAATTCATTAATTACCTTCATTGTTTTCATTTTTTGTATTTTGGGTTGTTAATGACTTGATTTTAAGTTAGTGACTTGATTTAATGACTTGTTATTCAATCCTTATCCTGTGAACCTCCCAGCCCTCATGCTCAAAGGGCATGGGAGTATAGACAAGCCTGACATAGTTCCATTCATGCGCAGCACAGGCACGGCGCAAGGTGGAAAAGACTTCGACCCTGGTATCAGTGACCGAAACCAGCACGACGACTTTGTTTAGCCGGTTAGATACACGGGCAATTTTAAGTTTTTGGTTCATTGACTTGAATTATTAAGATTGTTAAGTGCAATTATAAAGACCGTTGCACATAGAGCCGTTGTACTTTGATTTCATCAGTTTCAAAAGCCTGTTTTTTTTCGAGATAAATACGTGTTTATATTGTCTTCGTTTTCTTTAAACTGAGGGTATTTATCAAAAAAAGGCTTTAAACTGGAGAAGCATTCAACCTCTCCAGTTTCTTTGTTTGTAAATAAGATTACTCTCATATTTTCATTTTTGAAACAAGAGCTTCGTTCAATTCAAGTTTTTCTTTCATTGTAAGTTCACTACTCCAAATTGCTTTGCGAATTGATGAAATAGGTTCACCATAAATGTGTTCTTGATGTGTTTGAGTTAAACCATCAGAATGAATCATATCATACATTTTAGTTTCGATAGGTTGAACGGTTTTTGTAATGTTCAAAATTGCTGATTTGATTTCGTTGTAAGTTTTCATCGTTTTATTTTTTAATTGTTTATAAATTAACGTCGACTTGAAATATTGATGTTTTTTGTATTATATTTGCCTTTCAATCGCACCAAAGTGGAATTGAAACAATGATAGTTTAAATTTCAAATTGTGAATTGCTTTCAGATCGTATTCACAAGTTTAATCGTACCAGTCCGAAATCCTGGACACGTGGAAAGGTAAGAAAGCCCCGGTTTTATCCGGGGTTTTCTGTTTAATGTACGATCGAATCGAATATACCAGGGTCACACTTTCTACTAAGTTGATCCTTTACATTCTTGTTTACAATTTCTATTGTCAACCCATTCAGGTTGATTTCAGCTTCAAGAGCTAACTCTCTGACTTGCTTCTCATCCCTTGCAATTGCAAGATATAGAATAGTCGAAGATTCTTTTTCCTCAAAAATGTGATATGAGTTCATGATTTTAAGTTTTTTAAATTTATTCTATATTCCTTTCGTGAGTTTCACGATCGGATACTTCGATTAGAATTGCTTCTTCGATTTTATACACAGAAGTATAAAAATATTCATTCTGTTTACCGGACTCACGATATGAAACGTATTCAGGATGTTTTTTTAAAAACATCTCAGACGGACAGCCGTTATGACGCCTAATTTTCCCGTCAGCGGCTATTAAATATGCAAGATATATCTTTTTCATAGCTTTTTTTTTAAATATTTGACTTGACTTGAAACTGACTTGAAATATCCGCTATATAGCGGCTAAAGGGATGTTGTACGCTATTTAAAACCGTACTTGACAAGTATAGGCTCTAATTTATCGGACACGCTTTGAGTTAGTCCCAGTAAGAACGCCCGTATTTGTTCGACTGTTAACATTATATTGCATTTTTAGCAGCAATCATTTCAGCTAAATCAGCCCTCAATTCAAGAACTTTCAAAGCCTGTTCTTTTTTCAAATAAGTAGTATTAATTCTTGTTTCTTCCATATCCCAACCCCAGCGATTAATATACTCAGCATCATAACATACATTGATGTGTAATCCATTTTCATTTTTAAAAGATTCGGAAGAATGAACTCCACCAAAATTTTCACTTAAAAATGCAACTTCTGCAATGTTTTCAATTGTGCGATTTTCATTTAATTTTAAAGTTTTCATGGCTTTAGATTTTAAATTGTGACTTGAATTTGACTTGAAATACTGATATTAACAGCCCATAATTTTTTGATATATACAAAGTGATAATTTTTAGGATATAGGAATTTAACTTTTTTTGCTGCACCAATCCTGGTCAGGCATACGACTGAGCTTATTAACTCATCGTTTGCGTTAAAAACACCCCATCTATTTGTTTTCATGGCTCTTAATTTTAGTTAGTTATAAAATATTTGATGAATACTATTCATCAAACATTCGGCAAACTTCTTCAGCTGCGAACCATGCCATTGTGTTCGTTATGGTTCCCTGTTCCGGTCTGCCACCGCCCAGGTATTTAAAAAGGTCTTTTTTGTCTTCAGAATCCATCGGTGAATTTCTGAACACGCCAAAACCAGAGACCATTTTAATAACATCGACCCCAAATTCAGAGGCCAATTCGTCTAACAATTTGCAAATTAATGTCCGGTACCTCAGAGCGAAGGAATGAGTATCAGAACAATAAATAAATCCAGAATAACCTCCATTAATTCCGTGTTTAATCACGGCTTCAATAGAATCTTTTCCGATTCTTGAAACAACAGCATTTATTAAAACTTTATAATCCGAGTTTTCCTCGATAACTTTTTTAATTGTTTTCATTTCGTTTAGATTTTAAATTGTGACTTAAAATGCCCGTGTAGCCGGTAGCACAGCTTGAAGTTCTTGTTGATCCCTGATTTTAATTTGCGTAATACTCCATGATCTCGCCAACCGACAACTCCGTGTAATTTGCACTTTCACCGCTCGCAAATGATCCGTTCAGTATATACTCAATAACCCCATTTTCAAACGGGAATAGTGCAACTACTTTCCCGTCTTTTGTTCTACACTCTCCAGCACAGGTGAGGTTTTCAACAAGAGCGTCATATTCTACGACTTTCCCGTTTATCCTAACGGTTCCGTCTTCGTTAATCTTAATATTTTTCATGATTTTAGATTTTGATTGTTTGTTTGAAATAAATTGTATAGTGAAGTTCCCGGGCCGTCATCGAAGACTTAGCATCGTATTGCTGCCGCCTGGGACTATCTCCCCTTAACTTTTCGCTCGTTTCGCTATTTTGCGCGCCGCGTGTGGTATGCTTACTCAGTTTTATTCGACCCTTGCGGGATCACCTTTCAGTCGAGGACACAACCCCCAAGATTGAATGATAAAGATACGACATTTTCTATAGCAATGTCAAGTATTTACCCATCTATTTTTACCCGAAATCAACATTTAGATACAGTCTAAATAAACTATAACCCTCATTATCAAATAATTAAGACCAATTCTAAATTAAGTTTTTCACAAACATAACTTTTACTTGCTTTTTAACTTTTTTTTTGGGAGCTTTGCGCAGCTTTGCGCTTTGAACCCTTTTGCCGTAAGGCACCTATTGCGAAGCGTCTCCCCTAATCAGCACTCAACACATGAGTAACACAGACAACGAATCTCCTAACCCTGACCAGATTCCCGCTTTGTTAGATCAAGACAAGGACCTTACCGTATTATCCGACCTTAAGAAAAACTATACAATACATGAACGATACCCTGCCATACCTCAATATAGCATCCTTGATCAATCTGAACCCTACAAAAAAAATAGGGTAACACAACTTCAAAAGTACTTCCAGTATCGTTATCTGCACTACTCTACCAAGCCTTTCTACTTCAGCCCTGAAGATTTACAACTCATGATTGAAGACTATTTCGATTCATTGAAAGAAACTATTATTGACATAGGCAACAAGGGTAAGCAAATCAAATTCAAGGTCTACACCTACGAAGGTCTCATAAAGCATTGTGGATTCGTTAACAGAAACGCCTTTAATGATGCTGAGAAGGAACCGAAATACAGTGGAATAATAAAACGTGCGAAACAAACAGTTGTCGAACATTATGAGACATTACTCCAAACCGGTATGAACACAGGAGGTATATGCTTTGCTATGAAGAACATTGCAAACTGGAAGGATAAGACAGAACAGGACATTAATCAGACAATCAAAGAGATAAGAGTTAATGTTTCCAGTTCAGACATCGCTGAAGAAATCAATAAACTATAAACTTAGTTACAACTTAGCAGTGTAGGGTATTTTTCCTATCAGCCTATATCGTCTTATAAAAAACATTATGTTAAGTAGCAAGTGTAAATGGTTGATTTTGTTAGGATAGGAGCCTCTCCCCTACCCCACCGGGTATTTATCAAGCTGGTCAAAAAAACAGCTAAGGGGGGGGTAAAAAGTATATAGATTCCCTTTGTACTACTCATAAAAAATTTTCAATTTGAAAAGTCATTTTTAGAATCAAGTTTTGAAAGTTCAGGTTTGAATCAAGTTTCTATAAATATATTCTGAGAATAGTTTGAAGGTTTAGGGTATGTTGTGTTTTGATGTGAACGGACAAAGAGTCAGGTTATGAAAAAGCCGGGATTGATTTATTTTGACAGGGCAGAGTTTAACAGATCACTTTTAGAGGCTATACAAAAGCCTGTTGAGGAGGTTTGTTTGACGGACAGGATACGTAGGGTAAGGTGTGGCGAGGTTACGGGTGATTGTTTGCTGGTAGGGGATTGGTGGTTTGAGATAGTTTTCATAGGAGCGTGGGTAATATCGGAGCATCCGTTTTGTCATGTAATGAATGGGAGGGTGGTGAGGAAACATTTAAAATCAAAGATATGAAAATACCAAGGTTAAGTATAGAAGCCGAAAGGTTGATGAGAGAAACTCTGGTGAAAATAGGCCGTGGCGATGTTAATTATACGGTAATGTACCGTGCCGGGTATAATCACGCCCGCAGGTTGGCAAAGAAAGCGAAGGACACAGATTTGATAATAACAGAAAGGGAGTTAGTTGAAAGGGTAAAGAAGCTGGAGGAAGGTCTGGGGGTGCTACGAGGTGCGACAGAGGGTACTCGTATGTCGAATCGTGACGGTATAAAGGCCCTGAATGACAAGTACGCCTACATGATGACAAAATTACGGGAGATGGAAAAATTGTTGTTACCAGAAAATCAAAAAAAGGAGGATATATGTTTGTAAGAAGAAAAGAGTTTGAAAAAAGGGTTGAAGAAAAGCTTGAGGATTTATGTACCCAGGTGTATAAGTTAAAGGACAAGGTATGGCTTTTAGAGCATCCTTTCAAGTTTAAGAAGGGGGACAAGGTGAGGATAATCGGCGAACCGGATGGTGGGGTTGCTAAAATTATTGGCGAGTATGTTGTTTTTGAATCAATGGTTTTATCTGGCATTTGTGGAGCAGAAAAGTGGTACACCTTGCTTGATAAGGAATATAATAGTCATTACAGAACAGAACAATACCTTATTCATAGTGAGGAAATAAAGCCCGATAAATGAGATACGATGATTCTGAGCGGTTCATTGAGCATTTGAAGGCTGTGCAGTATCATTTCGGGTTGATGGTGCAAGACAGGGTGTTGTTGCGTGGTGATGAGTGGCCTCTATGGTTGGATGATGCAATCAGGAAAGATCCTTTATACAAGATAGAATTCCGGGCTTTAACACGTCGGGAGCGGAGGTATGCACAAGGTAAAAGCAAGAAAGTATGATGAACGTGATAATTTTCAGCAAAGACAGGGCTTGTCAGTTGGAGTTGTTCCTGAGGTCTATGAAGGAGATGTGGAAAGAGTGCATGGATGATCAGAAAGTTAATATATCGGTTCTTTTTACCGCATCCAAAGACCGATATTGGGATGGGTATTATAAGTTGATCAACAAGGGTTCTCCCGTCCCGTTGGTTCTCATGCAAAAACAGGAAAGTTTTAAGATAGATGTTCTTTCCCTTGTCAATCCCGCTTTTAAACATACTGTCTTTTTCGTGGACGATATGGTGTGGAAGGAACCTTTTTCACTGGAATGTGAGGAATTTAAGGAATTTGAAAGCCGGGATGACGTGTTATGCCTGAGTTTAAGGCTTCATCCCAAGTTGCCGTACTGTTATGTTACCGACAAGGAGCAAAAAATCCCGAAAATAGAGGATGGCGTGTTCGATTGGACCGGGGCCAATGGTGACTATGGTTATCCTATGAGTTTGGACGGCCATATATTCCGGACTGAGGACATTTTACCACTGCTGAAGATAGAAAAATACGCCAATCCTAACGAATTGGAGGCGTGGTTGTCGGGGTATGAATTTAAGTTCTTCAAGAAACGGCCATGTATGGTATGCTGTGAGAAGTCGCCTGTTATGAACGTTCCCCTGAATCAAGTTCATGAAGGATGGGTAAACCGGCACGGTCGTTTTCCTGCAAAATATCTCAATGATAATTTTTTGAAGGGCTTTGTGATTTCGATGGACGAGATACGTGGCTTTAAAAACAAGTCTTGCCATCAGGAGGTGGATATAAAACTCGAAAAGGCATAATGGTTAGTTTCAAAATCTGGTCAGATGATAAAAAAGTAGAAGTAAATATCTACAAAACGCAGTGGATTATGCACGCCGCAAGCCTGAGGTTAAAGAAACGTGGAATTGTTACCAATTCAACCCACGGTGCACTTGGCATTTGTTACCGATGGTACGTTAAACCATATAAACCGAACAGAATAGTTACTTCGATTATGATGTCATGGGATACACTCACCTTCGCCGTTCTTTGTCACGAATTATTTCATGCAGCGGTTCATATCTGGACTTATGACAAGGAAGAAGGAAAGGTGTTAAGCTGCGAAAGTGATGAACCGCTGGCATACATTCACTCAAACCTTGTTGCTGACATCATGGAAGTATTCACTGAAAAGGATTTTAATAGAATGAAAATAAATTCGTTACCAAAAAAAATACTCAATGGAAGCTAAATATGAAAAATTAGGACGGTTAATTGATTCACTTGAAAGTTTAGCCTATGGATTGGCATTACCGATACCATCGCAATTTCACATAGATCAGTTAAAGAAAATTCTCCCGCAACAGATTAATGAATTTAAAAAATCATTTATTGAAATAACGGGTGAAAACCCTTGGGATTAATACTTTAAAACAAAAACACAATGAAATTGTAAGGAAGCGTAGCAAAGATGGTTTATGTGTGGGACTGAAAATCCTGAGATGTTGGCTCGGTACCAACCGCTTCCACTAAGGACGGTTCAACTCCGTCTCGGTTGCTGAGGGTGGATGCGAAGGGAGCAGGGTTCGATTCCCTGTGATAAGTGATAACTCTGGTGAGACAAAAGCACCGATGTTCGCCGAATCGGTTAAACATAATGTGGAATCATTATGGGTCGGCTTTTTTGATTTATTGATTTATGGACGTAACCAACGTTTTTGAGCGTAACCTAAAGGCATTCCTTGCCGGGAATACCCTGATAATAAACCCAGGGGGTACGAGTAGCTCAAAGACTTATAGCCTTATCCAATTGCTTATCATGATAGCCCACCGCAGGAAATATACCATCTCCGTGGTGAGCGAAACCATGCCTCACCTAAAGAAAGGGGCGATGAAGGACTTTCTGGACGTCATGAAAGGGGAGGGGTTGTACGATGAAAAATACCATAACAAGAGCGATAATGTTTACCAGTTCAACAACGGTAAGATAGAATTCTTTTCGGCAGATACGCCAAGCAAGGTACATGGCCCAAGGCGGGATATCCTTTACGTCAATGAAGCTATAAACGTGCCGTGGCCGATCTACGATCACATGAACATCCGTACCAACATATGCACCTTTCTGGACTTTAACCCATGTGGCGAATTCTGGGCGCATGAACGATTACAGCCTGGCAAAGACGAAAAAGGTAATGACAAAGGTATTATTTGGCTTCATTCCACTTATAAAGACAACCAATTTCTTCCGGACAAAATCATAAAAGATATCGAGAGCAGGGAATTTACCGATCCTGAATGGTGGAAGGTTTACGGGCTTGGTGAAATTGGCAGGATTGAAGGTGCAATATTTGAAAATTGGAAGCAGGTACCTGAAATTCCCAAAGATGCTAAACGGCTTGGGTTTGGGCTGGACTTTGGGTTCAGCGTCGATCCGGCTGTTATTGTCGAAGTGTTCATGCAGGACGGTGAGTTATGGGTGAGGGAGTTGTTGTATGAAACCGGGATGACAAATCGTGACTTGTCGAAAAAGATGGAGGAGGTTGGGATAGTACGTGGGATTGATGAAATATGGGCTGATAGTGCAGAGCCAAAGAGTATAAAAGAATTAAGAGATGCGGGGTGGTTAATCCGTGGTGCCGCCAAGGGGGTTGATTCAGTCCGTAAAGGGATTGATGTTATAAAGCAATACCCTATAAACGTTACAAGTGATTCTTTGAACATGATCCGGGAATTCCGGTATTACAAATGGCAAAGGGACAAAAAAACAGACAAACCCATACTTAAGCCGGAATCGGGTTGGGATCATTGCATGGATGCGTTCCGGTATTTGTGTACTAGTAAATTAAAGAAGCCCAGAAAGTTTTTACGGCAATGGAATTGAAAATGTTAACATTTTGAGTAATTGAATGTCAATTAGTTATAATAGTGTTAAAAACTTAATTTGGATTTAGACTAAATAAGAATTATTATTGCAGTTCTTATAGTTCCGGCAGGGGTAGTTCGGACAAAACAGTTTGTTTAACTATCTAAACTTAAGAACCATGCGCTCTTGCAATTGCCCTGTCGGCACTTATCTTACCCCACCGGGGACACAAACCTGCCCCGAATCAATCGGACAACTCCAAAAACTTATCTTCCAGCGTCAATCCTCAACAGTAGGATATGGCACGGGAACGACTATTTTATCAGAGGCCACCTGGACTGCCGCTAAGGGCCTGACAGAAACCACCCCGAACGACAAAATCATCATCTCCCCATTCATCTCCGGGTTCACCCCTGAACTTGGGAAAGCAAAAGAGTACGGCAGTGGTAACGAGGTGAGGGACGGTATCCCTATCATATTCGGTACTGAACCTACCAAAGTAACACTGAAACTCTTTGAACCCACTGACTCGGTTATTCGTAACCTCAAAACCCTTGCCTGCGAATCTATATCCATTGGCTTTGTCAATGAAAAAGGGCAGATCGTGTGTTATCCTACGGTAGCGGCCTCTGGACTTCCGGATGCGGGGCCAGGTGCAACGACCGTGTATTTTGGATGGCCGGTAAATGCCTTCCATGTATCTGACCGCTTTTTAGGTGGCTTGGATGGCCCCGATTACGTGGAGATTTCTTTTTCCCTGAAACCCGGATGGTCAGATTACCTGGACATCATAACCCCGACTGACTTTTCCGGCTTAGACCTGTAACAATGGTAAAACTATCAACAATACAAGGGTGTATTATCGAACGTACACCCGAAGAAGCACAGGAGATTTATCGGATTCAAGCCGAAAAACATATCCGTGAAAGTAACTGCTGGAAGATCGTGGGTGACGATTGGCAGTACAAAGATGGCATTTTACAGTTGAAAAAGAAACCAAAGAATGACAATCAGCGAAATACAGGCATTGGTGACAAAACCCCGAAGCGAGACAGCGATCCGCAGGGGAATAGTCCACAGCCGTAGGCTGAGGTTTCACAACGATGCCACTTTATGTTATAACGACGCAACGGCTACTTATCTGCCGGATTTTATATGGTGGGTTGAAAAATTACTCCCCGCTGACAAGTCAGAGAGGTTTAAGCAACTAATAAACTACCCACTGCCTACCAACGAACTGACAGAATCTATCTGGAAGAACCTGGCAAGGGTATTTGAAGGTGAAAACCGCACCATAGACATAAAACTGAGCGATAAAAGCCTATTAGCTGACTTTAAAACGTTCTTTGACAACGATGATTTCCAACTAAAAGCATTCAGGGCTTTACAGGGGGACGTTGACTCTGTCGTGGTATGTGATATGCCACAAGACACAGGCAAACCTTACTACTACTTTATAGGCACTTCTTCCCTTATTGACATTTCGGTTGATTGTGACGATAATGTTGAATATGTCATTTACGAGGACGGGGAAGGCCATATCGTGTCGATGGACAAAGAATGGATCAGGGTATTTAACGGTGAGCGCAGGGATGTGCTGAAGTTGATCCGGGAAGTGCCAAACCCAATTGGCAGGGTGCCAGCGCATATGCTATGGCGGGAGAGGTTGACCAACGATAACGAGGTAAACCGTAAGTCACCCATAACTTCTGTCCTTGGGGAACTTGACAAGTTACTGTTCGATATGGTTTCAAGGGATTACGCCGAAATGTACGGCAAATATCCTATACTGGCCACCTATGACATCGAAAAGGAGTACGAAGGCGACCCTGGCGACCAAAAAAAGAAGAAAGAGGGAATAGGCAAAGACTTTTTAGGGGCAGGTGCAGTAATCACCTCACCACCGCCCACGAGTAAGGAAGACCCTGACCTCAATGTTAACGCCGTCAAATTTGTAAACGCCGATCCTGAAATTCTAAAATTCATCAATACCAGGATAAAAGAAGATTGGGACAGGATTTTCAAGTCCGTGGTCGGTGACTCTGGCGAAGTCCGTAACGATGCAGCCAAGAATGAAAAGCAGATCGAAAGCGGGTTTGAGTCCAAACAGGACGTGATCACCAAAATCAAGTACCAGTTTGAGGAGATCAATGAATGGGTTATCGAAACCCTATGCCTTATGGCCTATGGTGAGGGTTTCCTTAATGTTGAGGTCGATTACGGTACACAGTTTTACCTCACCGACGAATACGCCCTGCTTAACAGCCTCTCACTGGCAAAAGAAAAGAGAGTCCCGGATGCCATTATTTCTGACATAACCCGGCAATATTTTGAAACCAAGTACCGGGCAGATTCAGAAACCAAAAAGAGGATGAAGATTGTCCTTGACCTTGACCCGTTACCGTCAAAATCTATCGAGGATGTGTTTACAATTTACTCTGTAAACCCTGGGTTGATCGGGGACGACAACATGTTCATCAAATTACACCTTGACGCCTTGTTACAGAGGTTTGAAAGGGAAAACGTGCCACTGACCCAATTTGGGAACCAGTTTGAATACTATGAAAAAATTAACATCATTAACCAAACAATAAGGGGATATGCCAAACCAGAAACCGCAAATATCGGCCAACAAGAACAGCCGGTACAAAATCAATGAAGAATCAAGGGAATTTTACCATTTACGGGTGATAGAGGAATACCCAACCGCAGATGAGTATAAGCCAATTGTCGAAGAACGTGTAATAGTTTTTTCTCCACGTGACTTTGCTCAATTTCTAAAACACAAAAAGCACTTTCGCTTCCGTGAAGAGGAAATTATCCATGACCCAACCTTTGTAAAAAAGGAGGAAACCCCGGAAGAACCGGAACAGCCAAAACCCGAACCTGATGCAAATGCTATACGGCCACGGTTTGGAAGAAAACCATTGTCAAACAAATAACTCTTTAAAAAAATGAAAAAATTAGTATTGATCCTCGCAGTTTTGTTTCTTGCTTCTACCTCTTTCGGGCAGTTGTTCATTAAGCAGATAGCATTCGCAACCAAAAGTGACGATTCCTTAACCGCCTCGGCGGGACCTTCCGGCACAACCAAGTATTTCTATTACAACAATGCCGGGACTGTGGCAAGCGGCTTGGTCGTTTCCACCACGGTTATCCCAAAGGATTATGAGATTTACGCTATTGAGGTAGCCATTGCATTACCTACAAAGGCAGCCGACATGTTTGACTCATGTCAGATAACCTTTGAAATATCCTATGACAATTCTAATTGGATAAAGTGGACAAATGCCGGGGCTTCAACTGTGGCAACACAAACCCAGTATCGAAACGGGAACCCTAAGGTATTTGGATCAGGTGTCTATACTTACCTGACCTCTGCCCGTGATATGGTGACCACTACATCCACTGCCGGGGGCTGTGTGTTCATGCCTGTTGGGTGCGTAGCCCCTTATTCCCGTGTGAAAATTACATCGTTCACCGCTTCTTCCAATTATAGCGCATATCCTGCTATATACTACATTCTTAAAAAACTGTAAAACAAACATTTAAAGGGGAAATATTATGCCAAAATATAACAAAGAGGAAGCAATAAAAACTATCCAGGGGCTTGAAGCAACCGAAATATTCGTGCATACGCCGGAAGAACAGGCTACGCTATTGGAAAACTTCAAGAAAACAACCATAGAGCAGGAACTTAAAAGCCGGATTGCAAAAGTCTATGACGATGTTGATGCCGACTTTACCACTATCACCGGGTTGCAGAAACCAGCCGATGTAAAAACTTACAAATACTGGCCGGAGGTGGTTAAACAGTTTAAAGAAGAATCCGAAACGGCCAAAAAAGAAGTTGAAAAACTCAAGGTTGGTGGTTCTCCTGACCTGCTCAAAGAGATTGAGGCACTTCGTAAGGCTTCGATCGAAAAAGATAACGATTGGAAGGCAAAGTACGACAAGATGCAATCTGATTTGGCACAAAAGGACGTGAAGAACATTTTGGATGCTTCGACCCGCTCTTTGAAATTTGCCAACATGCCAAAACCGGTACTGGACACCTTTATTGATAACGCAAAAAGCAAATTAGCTGCCAAAGGAAAGATCGTTGACGGGCAGTTGGTTTTCATGGATGCCGACGGCAACCCACGGATCAATAAGGAAACATTCAAACCATATACGGCAGAAGAACTGATGGCAATCGAACTCGATCCTATCATTGATAAAATAAACCAGAAACCAGGGGCCGGGACTAAACCACCGGAAGTAAAAAAAGACAAAGACGGTAAGGATGATATTGATGTGGCCATACCGGTAAATGTTCAATCGAAACTTGAATTAACAAAGTTTCTCATTGAAACCGCAGGGCTACCATACAATACGCCAAAGTTTAACTTGGCATTTGACAAGTACAGCAAAAACTTACCACTTTAATAAAACAAGGGGCAATTGTGAAAACTCGATTACTAACTTTTAAAAAACTCTCTTATCATGGCATACTTAGCCGCAACTGCCCTCACGGAATACCGTCAGCAGTATTCCAGCGCATCGCTGGATAAATTTGAAAACAGGGGAACTGGCCTTGGCCTTTTGTCCCTTGCAAAACGGGACACCCCGAACCTGATTTCCACAGCCGAAATTATCAAAGCCCGTGGAACAGCAGAAAGGGCTACAAAAGTCCAGGTATTGCAGAAAATAGCTTTTTCCAATACTTCGGTACGTACCTGTACCGGCGCAACACAATCCAGCGTATCTGCCCTGGTGACCTTATCATGGGTGACTATTGCTAACGGGTTCCATATGGTTCCCTCGCAGTATAACAACAATGACATTGCTTACGTGGAAGATTTCAAACACAAAATGCAGCAAATGGAGCTGGCGATGGCAAAGGAAATGGACACTGCTATTTATACCAAACTCAACGCCGTGAAGTCCACAACTTTCACAGCCGAAAATGCGCCGTTTGCGTTTTCTTCCAGTGTCGTTCAGATCCCACAGGCTTCCAAGCCAACCTACCTGAGTGAACTTTACCAGTCCATGTTCCAGGATGATTTCGTTGGGCCATTTAATATCGTGGCTTCTCCGGCCCTCATGTCTGTGAACCAATACTTTGCCAACCAGGGTGCGGGAAACTCTGCCAACACCGTGTTCCAGTTTGGTGATTTCTCCTTCGATTATAGCAACCGTGTTGCCTTGTCGGGTGGGGCAAATGCTACCTTCTTCATCATGCCGAATGGCTCTATCGGAATCCTTGACTGGATTGACCCGGAAAGCCGCAGGGGTGCGAGATTGTCTGAAAGCAATTACTGGACTACTGCAACCCTTCCAATGATCGGGGTAACATCCGGTTTGCATGTTCAGGCCACCTGTGCCGACAACACTACCGAAGGCGGGGCAGGACTGGAAGCCAGCGTGATCGAAAATTTCAACTTCTCATTTGATTATGCACTCGTTTCTCCGTACATCAGCGCAGGGGCATCGCCCATCTATAAGGCTGATATCCTCTCCCTTTAATTAGGGTAACGATGGTCTTAGGCGAGTGTACCGTAGAAACACACCGCCTTCTTTTTTCAATAAAAAATCGGAAAAATGAAAAAGCTGATCATATTAGCAATAATTGCCATAATCCCTCTTATCGGTATGTCGCAAGGTATATCATGGAAGAGGGTACTCGACGCCAAGACCATTACACAGGATACTACCATTTTACTGACCACTTCCGGGGTTTATTCTTCGTGGAGTATCACTATTCTTTGTGGTACAACCACATCGACCACCTCAACTGTAAAAGTACAGGTATCTCCGGATAATTCTTCATGGATCGACTATGCAAACCTTTCATCTGCAACGCTTGTTTCGGATGGGGTCAAGGCATTCGAAGACGACCGTTGTTCATTCCGGTACATGCGATTGAATTTTACCATAGAGGCCGGTCAAACACTCCCTGCAACAGTTTGGTATGTTTTTAAAACCTTGAACTAAAATGAAAAAGATACTTATTGTTTTATTCTCGCTTTGGAGCGTTTGCGGCTTCTGTCAGCACGTTATCCGCCCGTCGTTGGATTGGGGCGTTTCTGTATCTGATATAACGGCTACGGACTCCATAAAAGCTGTTACCGGTACGTTCAGCGACGCTATACGTGGATCGGGTATTACAATATTTTCCATGCCTGATGATGTTACTGCTGATTCAATTGTACATTACGAAAATGGTGTGCTAAAACGTATCCTGTTTTCGACATTAATAGACACAACCAATATCGTTTTCTGGTATGATACCATACCTGGGGGAAAGGTTATCTCACGTTACGGGGCTGGATTACTTTTAGCGTTAAGAGCACCTTTGGCCTCCCCGACGTTTACCGGGTCAGTGGTTGTTTCAAATGTATCATCTTTAACGAATTCCGGGACTACATATTTAGATTCAACTGTTTATTTCGGTGACGACGGGAGTACAAAAGATTGGAAAGTCCTTATACAGCAACAGGTAGGCAACCCTCACGGGCGGGCAGTATTTAAAAACCTTGCCGATGTTTATTTACAAGACAAGGCGGGTACGGGCGATGTCCAGATTATACAAAGGGACACCACGTCAAGCGAAGTGGTGGCAAACCTTTTGAATATCGGCACGGTTTCGACAACTGTTACGGTACTCACACCAAAAATACAATGTTCCGGAACTGACACGACAGGGCATGGATCGACTGCCAACCTCGGCACGATCATGTTTTACAATGGCAATTTTTATGGATTAATAGCGGGTGATCCTCCTTCTTGGGCGAAGCTGAACCCATAATACCCTCTCTAAATGGACGTATCAACAGTGCAAGCATCGTTCCTTTCCCTCATAGGCTGGCGGGAATCGAGTGATACTGAAATGCCTAAACTTTCCGCAGCCCTAAAAGTCAGCGAGTCCGGGTTATACTACAACGACGTCCATCCGCTTGTTTCGATCGAAAATATTGAAGCCATTGCCCCGAACTATGATGGGATGACGGCTGCCGCCTATGCCGCCGGTACAACCTATGCCTTGGGAGCAATAGTCCGTAGTGATTCTATCATTTATGTTTCCCTGCAAGGGACTAACCTTGGGAAAACACCTTCATCGAACCCTACATGGTGGCTGCCCATGCTATCTACTTATATAGAAAACCTTACCAAGGCCTCTATTGTCAATATGCTTTACCGCTTTATTGATGAAAAACAGTTACAGAGCGCTACCAAGTCTATCATGGAGGATACCCAACTGTTCGACGGCGAAGGGAGGATTACCTCAACCGTGGTGGGACAAGGCAGGTTCGTGGGTTATGAATTTAAGGTAAAAGACTATACAGGTTTACAGTTGGCCATTAAGAGGATCGGGGGACAATTTACCCAAACCCAGGCTGCATTAAAGATTTACCTGTTCCATTCTTCCCAGGATGATGCTGTTTTGACCTACACGATGACTACCACCAAGGCAAAGAGTTTAGAATGGTTTGTACCCACCACTGCTATTGAAATGAATTTTGCCAAGTATTCAAAGAATGATGCCGGTGGCGCATGGTACTTGGGATATTTCGAGGATGATTTAACCGGTCAGGCAATACAAAGGGAAGTCGATTTGACGGTGGAACCCTGTGGGAGTTGTATGATGGATAAATATAACCTTTATGCCTGGCAGTTACGTAACCGGTATTTCAAGTTTACACCGGTAAGTTTTTCAAGCCAGTACCTCAACGGGGTTTCGCTCCCGGACATGGACGGCGTGGGGTATGAAGTCCAGAATTGGGGTTTGAATTTAGCCATTACAGTGACGTGTGATTTAACGGATTTCTTTGTCAATAACCGTAAATCGTTTGCCCGGTTGCTCTGGAAACAGGTGGCCGTGGACGTGGTAAAAGCTATTGCCTTTTCAACACGCATGGACGGGGTAAGCAAGTCGATAAAGACTGATGCTTACCTGGAAATAAAAGGTGATCCTAACAAAACGTACCGGTCTGGCATGGAACTGGATTTAGCAAAGGAATATCAGAGTGTAGCCTTGGGTGTAAATGATTTGAACACTCCTTGCATGGGAAAACAAACCAAAAGGGGGATAAGGGTGGGGGCGATATGACCATAGATCATTTCATAGAAGGAGCCTCATCGGTGGACATGGGACAGATTATCAATCGTGCCGTGGAAAAAAAAGAAAAGGTATTGGTTTACATGAACTGGAAAGATCAATTGTATGAACAAGGGATAGATAGCGAGGGACGGCAATTACCACCATACAAAAAGAGTACACAACGGATAAAAAAAGCAAAAAGTCAAAGGTATGACCATACCACGCTCAGGGACACCGGGGAGTTTGAGGGTAATTTCATCATAATCTATCGACCTAATGAAATAGAGTTTAGCGCAAGGCCGACATACAGGGATGGAATGGATTTAACGCTGCACTTACAAGACAGGTACGGCACGGATATTTTCGGTTTAACACAGCCAAATATTGAAAAGTTACAGGAAATTATTAAGGACGACATTATCGAAGAACTAAGGCAATGGGCATAAAACACCCCACTGAAGGCGGTGTAATAACCACCACGGGGACAAAGGACGGATTATTCAAGATCGTGGACTACATAGGTGGCGTGTACGACGTTTATTTCAATGACCAGTCTTATCCTGTCACCCCAAGCGAAATACCAGCAGAAACGATATTACACGTCTTTGGACTGGTTGACCGGTTCGTGGACGAAAACAACAAGGCTGTCCCTTTAGCTTACAACCGTACCGGGGGAACCCTGACGGATCAGATTTCACTTTTGCCATCTGACCGTTATCCAGGGTTCTTGTTTTTTGATTACGATGACCCTTTGACATTTTCCATCCCGGACAAATACGCCCAAACAGCAGTGTATTGGGCTTCCATCACGGCGAAACTGAACCTTGTCTTTTTCTTTAACATGAAAAGGCACAAATATTATGTTAAGTGGGGTTCAGATTACCGGATACAAAAAGAAGCATTGAGGAACAGGGTTATCGACACCCTGCTAAGGCATACCCCGAAACGGGGCTGTGAACTGCATATCAACAATGTTTATGATAAAACCATACAGTCTGTTTACAAGGGGTACAACGTGGAAGATTACAAGTTAATGGCCGATTTATACCCTTATTATTCTGTCCGGGTCGAAACGACAGTAACATATAAAGAAACCTGCTCTTAAATGACAAAGATTTCAGCAGCCATAATCGCAAGGAACAACGAGAAGGAAATTTCAACCTGCATTAAGTCTATTAAAGGGGTTGATGAGATTATTGTGCTTGACACGGGGAGCAATGACAAAACCGCTTCCATCGCAACCTCATTGGGGGCGAAGGTATTTTATTCCCGGTGGGAAGATGATTTCTCTATTGCCCGGAACCGGGTTTTGGATTACACACAACATCCATGGATCCTTTCGATAGATACTGATGAGGTAATGACAACTACTGTAGATTCCATGTATAAACTTCTCAATGAAAACTTTTCCAAACGGGCTATCTCTACTCCCATATCGGATAAAGAAAAAACCTTTTGGGGGTTGAGGTTGTTTAGAAAAGCTTCGGCACACTGGATCGGGGAAATTCACGAAGAATTAAGCATACAACCGGATTTATATTCAGATGAAGTAAAGATATGGCATACTCCCTCACCAAACCACCAGACAGACCCTCTGCGCAATATTACCATACTGCGACGTGTACTGGAAAAGAAACCTACATCACCAAGGGATATATTCTTTTTGGGATTGGAACTACACGCCATCGGACAATGGGACGCTGCCCTGTACTGGATGCAATACTATACAATTATTGCCCCAAAGACAGCTAATTACACTGCGGAGATTTATTACCAGATGGCAGATTGCTATTGCAAGTTGCATAGGGTGAACCGTGGGATCGAATCTTTGATGAAGGCGGTGGAAGTGAACCCACAAATGAAGTGTGCCTATGAAAAACTGTCCTTACTCACGAAAGAGCAAAGGTGGGAAGAAAAAGCAAAAACAGCCACCAATTATCAAGTAATGGTCATAAGATGATAACTACCGAGGTTAACGGACATAAGATTGTAACGTGGGATTCCATTGATGAAATGCCTATTAATAGGTATAGCGCATTTAACAGGATGATGATGTTGTCAGAAGGGTTGGGATCATCGTTTTCTGATATTGAGAATAACCATATCCGGCCATTGGTACAGATCATTGACGACAAGGGCAAGGCCTTACAGCAAATAGCGAATTTACGGGAATTGGTTTTCAACCTTTTGAACGAGGTCAATTTTGAACACCGGGCGTATTGTGTTTTGATTCACTCCATTGATGGGAAGGAATTGACGGGGTTTTCGGAAAGCGATATTGATACAACGATAAAACGGTTAGCCGAAATCGGTCTAACTCATAACGAGATTAAAAAAAAAACGAACGGGTAAAACATAACTGTTTTGAAGAAATTGAAAAGTTATTTCCAGATCAGGCAAACAGGGGAGGGGAATACAACTATTATGAAAAGATCAAAAAAAGGACATTGCTTATTGGCGAACAGATTATATCAGAATCTACTTGTCATGAGCAAGAAATTGAGGCAATCAATAAGTGGTTGGCTTCGCAGGTCAGGCCAAGGGACGTGGCCAAGGCTGAGCTGGAAATGATAAGGAGTTTTGAAGAGATGTGCCTGATGATACAAAAAGAGGGGAACGTAGTTGCTAAAAACATGACCGTCATGGAGTTTTACACCATGATTTCGTTGGTGAAAAAAAAGAAAATTTAAAATGGCAAACCCGATTACACATAATGATATAATCGAAAACGGCAATCCGTTCACTGCCGCTATTGCCGGGGCTGAAGAACTACGCAAAAAGTTGCTGGAAATTCAGACAGGGGTCATGCTACAAATTAAAGAAGCTACAAATAGATTAAAAAACCTTAATCCAACTACGACGGATGGCCAAAATGGGATAACAAGAGGTGCGGAGGATATGGCCAAAATGCAGGCTGTTATTTTCCGGTTGAATAAAGAGATAGCGGAATTAACGGCTAAACAGAATACCCTTACCAATGCTGCTAAGAATTATGGACAAGCAGTAAATGGATTATCACAGGATCAAAAAAATCAAATAAAACTTGCTGGGTTACAGGCAAAAGAAAACGCTGCACTTGCCGGGTCATACGCCCGAATTTCTGCTGCCATGTCACGGGCAAAGTTCGAACAAAAGAATTTTCATCAAATTGGATCAGAAGGTTATAAAAAACTTAACAATGAAATTAAGGGGTATGATACTCAGTTAAAAAAACTCGATGCCTCTCACGGTGTATTTGGCCGGTCGGTAGGCCATTATGCAACTGCTATTCGTAATGCTTGGACAATTATAGGTGGGGCGGTTTTAACTGTGGGATATACCCTGAAAAAGTGGGTAATGTTCAATGCTGAACTTTCGGATTCTATGGCTGCTGTTCGTCGTACCACCGGAATGACCCAGCGGGAGGTATATGATCTTAATGAAACCCTACGTGGACTTGATACCCGTACATCACAGGCGAGTTTACTTGACTTGGCGCATGTCGCTGGGAAACTTGGTATCGCAAAAAATGAGATTGCCGGTTTTGTGAAAGCTGCCGACATGATCGGGGTTGCCCTTGGTAAAGACTTAGGGAACAACGAAGAAGCAATAAATCAGTTAGGCCGTATTGTTCAGATATTCAAAACAGATGCCAATGGGATTGGGATGGAGCGGGCTTTATTGAAGGTTGGTTCAGCGCTAAAAGACCTTGGTAATGCTTCTGTGGCTGAAGAAGAAAATATTATAGACTTTACAAAGCGGATGGGGGGATTATCCCAAGTAACAGATGTGTCTGTTGATAAGATAATGGGACTTGGTGCAACAATGGATATTTTAGGGCAAACAATGGAGGTTGCATCAACTTCTGTAAACCAGATTTGGATTGCAATGGCGCAGAAACCCGAAAAATATGCGGAGATAGCGCAAATGGCCGTTCAGGATTTTAAAAAATTAATGGCCAAGGATTTCAATGAAGCTTTTATTGCAGTTGCTAAAGGAATGGACAATAGTGGAGCCTCGTTTTCAAAATTTGCAGAACAGTTTAAAGACCTTGGATTGGATGGAAGAAGGACAATTGGTGTCATGGCCGTATTGTCTGGAAATATTGAACTATACCGCAAACAAATAGATATTGCAAAACAATCTTTGGATGCAGGAACCACAGCCGCCAAACAATATACGATACAAAATGAAACGCTTGGGGCTTCTTTTGATAAGGCTGGGAAAGCAATAGTAAATTTTGCTGCCAATTCTGGCGTATTGAGTGTGCTACAATTTGTTGTTAATTCATTAGCTGCTTCATTTAATAGGTTATCAGGGGCTGCATTGGGACTGCCCGGCCTCGAATATAAAACCGCTGCCAATGATCCTGATAGGGTACATTTTGCTAAATCTGAACTTCTTTTAAAAAACCAGAAGCAAATGTTGGCTAATTACCAGAAGAAATGGGGGGTATCTGGAGAAGAAGCCGGGGTGGCCAACGAAGATCGGGTTAAGAGGCGTATTAAGGTTCTTCAAACAGAAATAGCATTTACAGAAAAAGCGATAGAACTTGATAAACTTCGGACTAAAAATCAACGTGATATTCAGGAGCTTAAAGATAAGAACAAACTTGATTCTTTACAAAATATAAACCCAGATGGCACCCCAAAAACAAAAGCCGAAATTGCTCTTGAAAAACAACTTGCCCGTGAACAAGAAAAAATAATCAAGGAACAACAAAAAGCCGACGAAGCCTATTACCAATTCAAAAAAGATTTAGCCAACCTTACTATTAATGAAATTGTCGAACACGAGCGTAGCAAGTTGGAAGAAAGCGGCGCATGGGATAAAGCAAGTTATACAGAACAACAAGAATGGTACAGAAAGACAAGAACCGAAGCGACACAGTCCTATTTAAAGGAAATGATAGACTCTGTTACTTTAGACTATGACAACCAGATAAAACTTGCCAAAGAAAACGGGAAAGAAACTTTTGGGATTGAAGAAAATAAATATCAGACGCTTCTTGCCCTGATGGATCAATACGGGCTACAAAGTACCGACGAATACAAGAAAATCCAACAGGACTTATTAGAACTTGATGCTGACTATTCCAAGAAAACCATTGACGAGAAAGAAAAGTTTTGGAAAGAAGTAAGGGAACTTGAACGGGAAAACACCAAAAGGAATAATAAAAACCGGTTAACTGAAATTGATACCTCTATTGCTAAAATAGAAAACGAGAAAATTCCTGGTAAGCGTGGGGTCGCTGGAACTGATTTAACCCCGGAGGCCATACAAGAACTTAAAAGGCTATACAAGGAAAGGGATGATATCATTGATGCCAGTACTGCTTCTGATGTAGCCATATTACAACAGCAGATTGATAACATTGACAAGTGGCGTGAATCGACATTGGCTGCATTCGGGTATTTACCTCCCGAAATGGAAGCCTTGTTAATGGCACAAAGGAATAGATTGTCTGGCCAGATCGCAGAAACACAATCGAGCGGAGAATCCAAAAAGACAAAAGGACAGGGGAAGGAGAATAAATCAACCACGGGAATGTCGCCCATTGCAAGGTTCTTCGAGCCGGAACAATGGCAGAAGGATATGGCTATTATCGTGGCCGAGACTCAAAAATTCGCCGATCAGGTCAATTCTATTTTAGGGTCGATAAGCCAAAAGTACCAACAAAACATGGATGCTGAATTGGCGGCAACAGAGGCAAAATACCAGGGAGAATTTGATGCTTTGGATGCGTCTGTTAAGAACAAAACAATGAGCGAACAGGCGGCGGCTGATAAGAAAGCTAAACTTGAAAAAAAGCAAAAAGCAGAAGCGTTACAAATTGAAAAAACATATAAAAAGAAACAACAGGAAATAGCGGTAGCACAGGCATGGATAAATATAGCACTGGGCGTTACTTCTGCTATTGCTTCGGCAGGTGACATCTATACTGGCATTGCACTGGCGGCGGGTGTTTTAGTCACGGGTCTTTATGAGATCGGCGTAATAGAATCACAAAAATTTGAAAAAGGTGGTTCTGGTGTAGTTGATAAGAAAAAAGGTGGTGTTTTACAGGGGAAACGTCATTCGCAGGGCGGTGTTCATATCCCCGGTATAGGCGAAGCCGAACAGGGTGAATACTTTGCTATTATTAACCGTGAGGCGACAAAGAAATATTCCGATCAGCTCCCTGTATTATTCGACGCTATCAACGGACAGAGATACGAACAAATGTTTAGTAAACGGGGTATGTCTCCTTCCGTTACGGTTAACGTCCCGGATAAATACAGTAAGGACGTGTTAAAGGCTTTAAATAAGCCAGAAACAAAAGTATACAACGAAGGAAATTTCACGGTATATGAAACAGGTAATTACAGGTTAAAAACAAGTAGGCAGTGAGATTCGGGGACAAATACAAGTTTTCTATTGCCGTTGACGGTACAAATTACAGGTACGTCACGCTTGCAAAACCCGTTACCATTTCTGGATCACGAATGGAAAATACTTATCGGTTTACTAAAAAAACATCGGAGTGGAAGATAGTCAGGTATGAAAATTACGAAGTATATACCGAATTATTGGCAAAACTTGTTGCTTTAAATACTGCATCCACACAGGCAAAATGCCGAATAGAACTTTATGACGACTATTCTACTTTTACGGAATATTCCTATGAGGGGTATATTTATTTAAGTGAAATATCTGTAAATGAAGATAATGGTGTTATAGCGTTTACTCCAGACGAAGATAGTATTTACGCTTGGTATGATGAACATAAGGGAGATAAGAAGGATTTGGTTAGTACCGAGAACCTTACGCTACACACCAATACGGTTACGATAGACGATACCAGCGTTTCTGTGGAATATTGGCTCCCGCTTAGTTTAGATTGTGAACATTTTAAGAATTTCATTGAAATAGACCATAGCGACGATGATGATAATGGTGCTACTATTCAGCATTGGAATAGTATCATGTCATACACAGGCGACCCATATTTTGAAAATTGGGCAAAAGATAGCTGGGTAGTCCACACCAAAAATAATGATTGGACTTTTTATTATTGCATTTTAACTCACGACGCAGCCATCGGTTCTACCGAACCGGGAGTTGGGGCTTATTGGCGTACGTATTGGGTAAAGGTAAACGAATATCCACGGTATGAAAATGCCGTATATCATGTAATACAACAAAGATCGACATACCCGCTTCCGGGATTTATTGTTGGGGATGGTGTTTTTCAGCCCATGTTTGAACTTGGAACAAGTGATAATCTTTATGCAACCAATTGCCCGGTGAACTTCTATTGTTACGCAGGGGCAACGCCTATTACCGGGGTAGCCACATTATCAACGACGGGTAACATAAAAATACTTGCAGCCATAGATTATTTGATTTACGGGTCGGCAATGACATCAAAATCAGATTTCTTTACCGGAATATTGGACGTTGGCACAGGGGATTATCTTAATCCAGTTTTGGGTACAGAAAGTAAATTAAGCAATTTATACCTTTCTCATAATTCATTTCTCAAAGGAATAAACGACGATTCGACAAAGGGGGAATTAACTCTCGATAGTCTTTTGACAGACTTATGTAACACGTTCAATTGTCTTTGGTATATCTACAACAGGGAACTTATAATCGAACATATAAATTTCTTTGAAAACGGGGGGTCATATACGAGTGGGGCGGTGATATATACAGACCTTTCAGATACAGGGGCGTATGCCGTTAGTTATCAGATAATATTTGACCTTGATTTATCTTATAACGACAAGGAATACCAATATACCCAAATGCCGCCGTCAAAAGAAATATTCCATTTCAATGACGGGTACGATAGCGATGGAGAGATATGGTATGGTTCAAGATTTGCAAAGCTGGGGGACAAAGTGGAACATAATATTACATCTTACATGACCGACCTCGCTTACATATTTTACAATAGGGTTAATTCGTTGGATGACACATACTGTCTCATATCTTGTGACGAAAACGGGAAGATATACAGAAGGAATACCGGGTTAAGGTGGAGAAAGAACGCCACAGAAGATGTTTATACCGGATTACACGGTCCTCCACGGGGTTTTGAAAATAGGTTAAATATATCCATGTACGGGAAGGAACTTCTTTATCCTAACGGAGATTTGCAATGGGACAATTTATTAAATGATTTCTGGATTCATTATGCCTATTTCCTTAATGGTAGGATTAATAATCAAGCATCTCCGATAGTATTCACATCGCAGAAAAGATTGAAAAAACAACGTGAAATTATATTCCCACGGTTAGAATCAGGGGCGTTTAATCCATTTGGGCTTATATCAACCCATTTAGGGGATGGGCAAATCAGCGAATATGAAATAAACACCGATACCGATTTCATCAAGGTAACACTACTTTACTAATGGCAAAGAACTTACATACGGTATTTCCTTTTTACACGGCATTGCTGGATCAGTACCGTTACCGTGAAGATTCGGAGAAGGCACCCTGTTTGACAGTCGGGAGTACTAACTTTTTGCCTTTCATTATAAGGACACCACACCATGCTTCTTTGGCCACGAGCGAGATCGAACTCGACCTTTACGACGTGGCAACCAATACCAAACAAGCTACTTACCACTGGCACGGGAATGCTGGTTTTGTAATGAATATCACGGTAGGTACAACTTACGATTATGTTTATTACACCGGGACGGCAGTAACGACCCCCGCCCTGCCAATCGGGAGTTTTTACCTTGTCGTTACCCATCCCGATGAGGTTTACTATTCAGAAACGTTCCAGATAGTAAATTCGCTCACTGCCCTTGTTAAACTGGAATTTGCCAACAACACGACACTTTCCGGGATCAGTCCATATTTCTATCAGGCACTTTATCTAAACACGACATTAAAGACCCCTGAATACATCCGGGAGGACACCGGCGAAAAGCGTAACGGGATATTGGTCAAAGAAAAACAGGTAGTGATAAAGTCTGAAGCGTTAAGGGTATTACTTGCACCTGAGTACCTGGTTGATGCTTTAATGCTTTTGCCATTGATGGATAATGTTTATGTAACCCCACAGGGAGGGTCACAAACGACGTATTCAGAGGTCAGGATGAAAGACCCTGAATGGATCGAAACGGCTAATGGGTCACGGGCAAAGGTTGAAATACAACTATTGACGGTTTTGTCAATAAAGAAGTTAAACTTTAAAGAGATGGGATATACTGAAACAACCCAAGCCATTATAAAAGGAGACCTTGGTACAACTGTATCGACTGGCGGCCTTTGTTTATTACAGGTAACATTTGCCGAAGAAATGCCTGACGCAAATTATATCCCGGCTGTTCCATACTGTCACGCTGTTGCATTACCAAACGGCACTGAGGAGGTTTGGGTTGGAAATATAGAGAAAACCGGATTTGCTATTTACACCTTAGTCCCCTGTAATGTCAGGTGGACGGCAATACATGTATAGTTATGAAAAAGCTAAAACTTATTTTCTTGTTCTTACTTGTCTCTATTGGGGCTCAGGCACAATTTGCAAAACACATTGATACCCTGAAATTCATCGGACAAACCGGCGAGACGAGGGGCAAAATTTACGAATGTGTTACCTACGGTAATGCTGACAGCATAACCATAAACGGGATAAAGTTTTATACAACACAATCAGGTATTGAAACCGATCCTATCTGGCTGAGTGATAGTTCGCAATATCCTAAAAAGACTTATGCCGACAACCGTTACGAATACAAAATAGCTGCTGAAACATTTATGTCAAAGATAGCAGACGATACCATTTCAGGGGTAAAGATTTTCAATGATGAAACTTTGGGGATTTTCAACTCTACTGGTGACGGGTACGCTGTTATACGGGCAAGGGTTTCTTCTGGAATTGGCAATAATATAACCTTTCCGGATTCATCCGGAACGGTGGCATTAACCTCTAATCTTTATAAAATGACAAGGTACGTAGCTTATTCTTCCGGGAATAACAATGTTGAAGTGCTGGCAGACAGTGCCGGTATCGTGGTAACAGTAGCAAATACCAACGAATTCACCTTTGCTATCCCTCCGGGGGTGCGGTTGATTTCTTCGAAAATACGGCTGGGGACAGGGTTTACCACTATCAAATTATTTATGGATACCGACGACATGGGTAACACTTCGGCGACTAACCGATGGATGGCTATCTGTCAGGGGTGGAGAGAGGATAGCGGTCAACAGTTGACGGGGCTGACAACCACGATGGATAACAGTGGTAGCCCTAACTATCAAAAGATCACTATCAATGGGTTGATAACAGGGGCGAATAATCAAATCAGGATAAGTTTTTAACAATGAAAAAGTATCTGGTTTTTCTGTTTTTGTTTATTTCACTGGCTGCAAATTCGCAGATCAGGGCAAGGTATGATATTTCAGAAGTAACATATGTTGACGATAGCACGTGGACACTTTCCGGGGTCATAGTCGATCCGACGGGATCATATACAGCTTTGTCGGTTGCGGCTGGTGACAAGATTATTCAGCGTGGATTTGCACCGACAACCGGCGTTACGGTTTATGACAGGTTTATTGTTATCTCAATTATCTCTGCAATGGACAACAATACTTTGTCTGTTACGGTAAGATCGGATTTAGACAATGTTTTGAACAATACAGGTGGCCCTTTATCGGGGTCGTTCCCTATCGGGTCTCCGGTGGCGTTAAGTAATCTGACATTAAAGCCTTCATGGTATCAGACAGAGATTGATCCCGACTATGACGCCGGGATGGATAATTTGAATTTACAAGAGGTTTTGGCCTTGGCTTATGACACCTCTCTTTACGCTACCAAGTACGATCTGGATACTTTATCTCATTACCGCATCCCTGACACTGTTAATATCCTTTTAAGTCAGGAAAGGGGAATGCATGATTTTGCCCCTATATCGCATATTCAGGGTCTAGGAACGATCACGGGATTGCAGGATTCTATTGATAAACACACAGATTCATTGCAGGGTCATAGGATAAAAATATTAGCGATATACGATAGTCTTTTAAATATTTATACCGAAACGCAAACTAACGCCTTGCTCAATTTAAAGGCAAACGTAAGCGATACGGGGTATTATCTATTAGACCGGACAAGGGCGTCTCATGAATACATTCCTTTGACGCAAAGGGCGCAAAACAACGGGGTTGCCACTTTGGACAATGGGGGCAAGGTGCCAATTTCGCAGCTCCCTGCTACATTGATGATTTATCAGGGTTTGTGGAACCCAGCAACAAACACACCTACGCTCTCAGACAACACCGGGGTTTCCGGCTGGGTATATAAGTGTTCAGTAGGGGGTACGGTGGATTTAGGTTCTGGGGATATTGCGTTTTTAGCCGGTGATTTTGTCATTCATAATGGGACAGTTTGGGAACGATCGGTTGGGACTGATAACGTGGTTAGTGTGAATTCTCAGCAGGGGGTGGTATTGCTTAATACTTCTCATGTTGCTGATGTGACGAATTACAGATATGTAACCGATTCACAAAGGGATTCAATCAAACATACAAATCGTGGATTGCTGAATGTGTTACAGGATAGCCTGACAGACAGTTGGAACAAGAGAGATACTTCTGTTTTGCTTTCTCGTTTGCGGGCTTTGCATGATTTTCAGTTGAAACTTACCAACCCCATCACCGGAACCGGGACGACAAACTACCTCTCTAAGTTTACTGGTGCAAGTACGGTGGGTAATTCTTTGATTTTTGACAATGGAACTAACGTCGGCATCGGGACGACAGCGCCAACTGTTAAACTAGCAATAGGAACGGACCTTGCTATTAATAACTCAAGCTATGCTTCAATAGGAAATGGTTCTGCAAGTAGCGGTTTAGTAGTAGGT
>Ga0172381_10000373_pt1 | contig 54382 bp, 66 predicted proteins | sample Leawel6488metaG_FD_119754 | JGI IMG/M metagenome (GOLD analysis project Ga0172381, IMG submission 119754) | Leachate microbial communities from a municipal landfill in Southern Ontario, Canada - Leachate well 64-88 metaG | ecosystem: Engineered > Solid waste > Landfill > Unclassified | place... | reverse complement strand
CACTGAGCTACTCTGGCCTGGCTCATTTCATTTCAAACAAAAAATGTTGCGGTTCCTAGAATTGCACTAGGGTCTCCAGCTTATGAGACTGGCGAGGTACTACTCCTCTAAACCGCTATATATTGCTACATAAGGTATAGTATACAAAAAATAGAATTAAATCAAGGGTAATTTATTAAAAATAAAAAGCCTATTCAGTAATTATACCTTTCGGCTAAAATTTGGAAGATTATTACACAGCTTGAAGATAAAGATTAACTTTTTCAGAATCTTTGATCCCCGAAACACAAAGAACCATTAAAGAGTTTCCGATATCAAATGGTTCGCCAAAAGCCATCATTGGCGAAGAAAGCGGAACTCTTTCGTATTGATTAGTCGCTGAAATAAGTTCTCTTGAATTAACTGGCTCATATCCTTTTTCTTCGATAAGCATTATTTCCCTTTCAAAGCCTGGACTACGAATTACTGGCCGGCATTTCAAAGAAAACCATCTGACAGTTATTTGTTTCTTTCCTTTCTTGTTTGTTGGGAAATTAATTGAATTGATTTCCGGAGAAACATTATATTCCCTTCTTTGATTTAAAAGATCTTTGAAAGGAAAATTGTAATCAACAATTACAGCACATCCTTTATTAGCAGGATGCTTTCTTGTTTCCTTTACCATTATCTTTGGCATTTTTGGCTTTTCGTTAACCATGAAAGTCATCTCCACGTAATAGTGGCTAATTAAGATATACCAAAAATCAGAGAATAGTCAAATCCCTTCTATGTAAAAGATTAATCTTGAACTTCATCAGTAATAACTCCGAACTTAATTAGAGAATCTTCAAAGGTTGAATATAGCTTATCTAACTCATCAATATCAGGGATATATGATGAATCTTTTTTCATCTGTTCAGCTATCTCTGCCAATCTTCTTAAGCTTTCTCGATTAGGAGTATCCGCATCTTCAGTCATCGCTAATAAACTCTTTTCCTTGTGTCCGTATCTTTTTAATATTTCAAAAAATAAAACTTCTGTTTCTAGAATAGCTTTTTTGTAATTTTTATTATCTAACAAAGCAGAAATTTCTTTAGCTCTATTTGAAAAAGATCTTGGTGGAGTGTATCTCTGAAAACTTAAAAAATCCTTAATTCTTCTTTTTGAATCCTTGATGAGAGTTCCGTCTTTAATGTTGTAATAAACAATGCCATAAATAAAAACAATAGAAATGCTTACAGCAATAATTTTAAATGGAAGCAAAAATTGTGTTAACGTCTTTGATTCAAGAAATTGAGTGATATCATTTATTGTCATATTTTTTCTCAAATAACGAAGCAATGCTTAATAATTTCTCTTCTTCAAATGGAGCTCCAATCAAATGCATTCCAATTGGCAAACCAGATTTTGATTTACCGCAAGGAATAGATATGGCTGGAAGTCCAGCTAAGTTAACAGAAACAGTATAGATATCTGCCAAATACATCGACATTGGATCATCTGACTTCTCCTCTATCTTAAACGGCAAACAAGGAGAAGTTGGCCCTAATATCACATCAACAAACTCAAAAGCTTTATCAAAATCAGCTTTAATTAAAGTTCTAGCTTTTAAAGCTCTTTTGTAAAAAGCATCATAATATCCCGAAGACAAAGTATATGTTCCAAGCATTATTCTTTTCTTTACTTCTTTACCAAATCCATTAGTTCTATTTTTCAAATAAATATCAATAATTTTTTCAGCCTCTTCGTCTTTAATTGTTTTTCCGTAGCGAAGCCCATCAAAACGAGCTAAGTTAGCACTAGCTTCCGCAGGAGCAATGATGTAATAACAAGCTAGGGCGTATTCACTCATTGGTAAACCAATCTCTACAATCTCCGCCCCTAATTCTTTGTAAGTATTAATAGCTTTTTTTATTGTCTCTGCTACTTCTTTATCTAATCCTTCAGCAAAATATTCTTTAGGGACTCCGATTCTTAATTTGTTTAAATTGTTTTCTTTTTCCGCATTAATACTAGTTGAATCCATGGGATCACTTCCCTTGATTGCATCAAAAACAATTTTAGCATCAGCTACATTTTTAGCTAATGGTCCAATCTGATCTAATGAAGACGCATAAGCAATCAATCCATATCTAGAAACGGCTCCATAGGTTGGTTTTAATCCTGTAATGCCACAAAAAGAAGCTGGCTGCCTGATTGAACCTCCTGTATCTGAGCCTAAGGCATAAACACACATATCTGCGGCAACAGCAGCAGCTGAACCACCAGAAGAACCTCCTGGAACTCTTTCCAAGTCATGAGGATTTCTTGTGGGAAAGAAGGCTGAATTTTCACAAGAAGAACCCATCGCAAATTCATCAAGATTAGTCTTTCCCAAAAAGACCGCTCCCATCTTTTCTAATTTTTCAATTACAGTTGCATTGTATGTTGCGATATAGTCTTCTAAAAATTTAGAACCAGCCGTACATTTAATATCTTTAATTAAAATATTGTCTTTGATTGCGCAAGGAATTCCAGTCAAAGGATAGATTTCCTTATTCTTAATCATTTTGTCAGCCCTATCTGCCTGCTCTAAGGCCATTTCAGTGTTAATGGTTATAAAAGCTTTAATATTCTTATCTTCTTTTTCTATCTTATCTAAAAAAGCCTTAGTTAATTCAACTGAAGTAAAATCTCCATTCTTTAATCCTTCGCTTGCTTCCGTTATTGTTAATTTAGTTAAATCAGTTATCTTCATTGTATAGAATCTTCTTAACTTGCATGTAATTATCTTTCTTTCTTGAAAGAGCATTTAACAATACTTCACTATCTTTTTCTTTGGCAACGTCTCCCCTAAATACATTTTCTGATTGAGAAAGATTAGCGGTCTCGGTAATATTTGAAACATCAAGCTCTTGAAGCTTTTTAACGTATTCCAAAATAGAAGAAAATTTGCTTCTGATTTCTTCTATTTCCTCGTCTTTGATTTCCAAGTATGAAAGCTTGGCAATGTTTCTGATTTCTTCTTCTGATATCATAATCTAAATATATACTAATCTTGATTTTTGAGCAACTAATTGTTTAAAGATAAAGAATTAGTTTTTTGTATAAATTCTCTTTGATTTATTTCTCCATTAGCTAGTAATTTATTTAATCCAGCATAATATTGTTCTTTAATTTGAGAAGAAGATATGGCAACGCTAAAAATACGAATATCGTCCATGTTTCCACTGAATAAATAACTACTTCCTGCATAGCGTCCGATATAGGCATCATATGAGCTGTTATTTATGGTCTTTGCTCCTATATTAGTTGTTCCAACATTGGAACCATTTACATAATAATTTACATCTGCACCGTCATAGGTAACAGCAATATGATACCATTGACCTACTGTCGGCGTTAAAGAACAATAAGGCGCAGATCTGTCAACTTCAAAATATAATCTACTATTTGGGCTATTGAAATATAACCAAATAGTACCAGCAACATTATTTCCTCCTTTATTGTAAATACTTTGCGATGTCGATATTGAACTAAAATTAATCCAAACCGAAAGAGTAATATAAGGCATTTGTTGTAAGATTGCCTTATTTCCGCAATCGAGAGAATCATCAGTGCCATCAAAATTGAGGCATTGCCCAGAAACACACTCAGAAGAGGGTCTATAGTTAATAGAAGTATTGGTTCCTCCTCCTGATCCAGACCAAGTTCCATTATTTCCTCCACTCCAAGAATCATTAGTATTGCCATCTAATTTCCATTCAGAAATCATATTTGTCATTAATAAATTCCTTAAAGAGTTAGAAAAAATTTGAGATTTAGCAATATTGGCCTTGTTAGTTACGCCACTCATTGATACAACAATAAGACCGGAAAGTATTCCGACAATGGCAATAACCACCAATAGTTCAATTAATGTAAAAGCTGTTCTAATTTTCATTTTTAATTAAACAATTCTTTTGCCTTATCCCAAAGAGCCTTAATAGTAACAGGAACATCTTGTATTGCCTCATTAAATTCTCTCTCAAATTCCTTTTTATTCTCCGCTCCAAGGTTTTTCTCTATCCATGGCTTTGCATCATTATTAATCCAATTTAAAGTTGCGCTCCAATACTCGGATACCTTAGGAAGACATTCGTTCCAAGTATTGCCTAAAGAACTTTTAACCGAATCTGTATCAAAAGCAAAACAAAATCCTACTGATAAAAAGGAAATCACTAAGACAAGAGAAAGAATTCTTTTGAGCATATTATTTTAATTTATTTATTGCTTCTTCAATTCTTGATATTGTTTTTTCTTTTCCTAAAACTAAAGCTATTTCCATTGGTCCTGCTGAATTCTTTTTGCCGGACAAAGCAGCTCTTAAGGGCCACAAAAGATTACCTCTATTGGTTAATTTGTTCGCCTCTTCCATTAATTCTTTTTCTATATTTTCTTTATTAAATTCAATATTTGAAATAATCTCTTTTGATTTATTCAAAGATTGAATAATTTCATCATTACTCATCTCTTTCCATTTTAATAATTCAGCAGGATAATCTAATTCTTTTTTAAAACAGAAATCGATTAATTCTACAATCTCAGAAAGCTTTTTTAATCTTTCGTGATATAGGGCAACCATTTTTTCAACATCTTCGAGATGTATCTCTTCTCCTGTTTCAACAATCGAATATTTTTCAACGGCAATCTCCTTAATTAAATTAGCTTTGATTAAATACGGAACACATTCTCTAGTTAAGTCATATAAAGGCATCTTGCGGATATAGAAACCATTAATCCAGTCTAACTTATCAAGATTAAAGATAGCAGCTGATTTCTGTATTTTATCAATCGAAAAATCGGCAATCAATTCATTTAGTGAATAAATTTCTTTTTCTGTTCCTGGATTCCAACCCAAGAAAGCAATAAAATTCAAAATTGCTTCTGGTAAATATCCATCATTCTTGTAATCAATCAACGATGTCATTCCTGTTCTTTTAGAAAGCTTCTTTTTATCTGTTCCTAGTATTAATGATAAGTGAGCATATTTAGGTTCTTCAAAACCCAAGGCACGAATGATTAACATCTGTTTCGGAGTATTAGGAATATGGTCTTCTCCTCGGATAACATGAGTTATTTCCATTTCTACATCATCAACCGCACAAGTGAAATTAAATAAAGCGGTATCTAAATCTTTAGCTAAGACAAAGTCTCCCATTGTTTCTGTGTTAACTTCGATTTCCCCTCTAATTAAATCATTAAAAGATATTTTAGTGTCTTTTGGTGTTCTAAAACGAATAACTGAAGGCTTTCCTTCTTTTAGATATTTTTCAACTGTTTCTTTGGACAAATCACGACAGGCTCCTCTGTATACAGGAGACTCTCCTATCGACATTAGATACTGCTTTTGAGCCTCTACTTCCTCTTTAGAGCAGAAGCAATAGTACGCATGGCCATCTAGAAGCATCTTTTCTAAGTACTTCCTGTAAATGCTTGCTCTTTCGCTTTGCCTGTAAGGAGCATGCTCTCCAACGTACTCTATCGAATTAGGAACTGGACCTTCGTCCCAATTAATTCCCATCCAATTTAAACCCATCAACAACTCATCTTCCCATTCTTTCTTTGATCTTTCTAGGTCAGTATCTTCAATCCTTAAAATGAAAGTTCCCTTATTTTTTCTAGCAAAAAGAAAAGGAAATAAAGCAGTCCTTATTGTTCCAATATGAAGATGACCTGTCGGAGACGGTGCAAATCTTGTTCTTATTCTTTTTTCTTCTTTTTTAGCTATCATATTATTTTAAGAAATCTAACATATATCTTGAAACAATAACAGCCGCGTAAGGCTTAGAAAAAAGTTCTGCTCCTTTTGTCATTGTTTCTTTATCTTCCTTGAATACCTCTTTTAATTTTTCCAAAAAGAAATTATGAGTAAAGTTCCCCTCTTCTAAAACCAAACAAGCTCCATTTTTAGCATAAGAATATGCATTCCTAAGTTGATGATTTTGAGCTGATTCAGGAAGCGGTATCAAGATACAAGGTTTTTTTAATAAAGCGATTTCAAATATTGTTCCTGCTCCTGATCTTGCGACAACACAATCAGATACAGAATAAGCAAGAGCTAATTCTTTTTCATCTAAAAAGAAATACGGATGATAGTATTTTCTTAATCCCTCATCAATCATTGCTAATGATTCATTCTGGACCCTTTTAAACCCTGCCATTCCAGTTTGATGAATAAGCTCAAACTCTTGAAGGATATCCACTAAAACATCTAATATGACTTCATTTATTCTTTCGCTACCTTGTGATCCCCCCAATATCAATACTACTGGTTTTTCACCGGTGATATTAAACAAAGTTTTAGCTTCTTCTTTGTTGCCCTGAGTCAAGACTCTTCTTACCGGATTGCCCGTTTCAATCATTTTCTTTTTAGGGAAATATTCCATTTCAGATATTGGGAAGGAAACAAATATTCTTTCTGAAAGCTTGCTGCCAATTTTATTTGCCAACCCAGGAACAACATCTGATTCATGCATAAAGATAGGGACTCTTAATATGAATCCTGCAATAACAACTGGAATTGAGCCAAATCCTCCTTTGCTAATAATAACATCGGGAGCAGTAAAAAACATTATTACAAAAGCCTGAAAGATTCCAAAAGGAATCATAATGAATATATCAATTATATTAGAGAAAAAAGATTTAATCGAAAAATATCTTCTAAATTTTCCTGAGGAAATATAGAAAGTTTTAATTTTTGCTTGAGGTAGGAAAGTTTTAGACGTAAAATCAGATGGTCCGATATATGACAAATCTAGATTGAGATCTCTTTTTCTCATTTCTTCGGCAATAGCAATGATAGGAAAAATATGCCCACCAGTCCCTCCACCTGTGAATAGTATTCTTTTCATATATTAAATATATCATTTTTAGACTTTTTAACAAGTGGTTCTATCAGAATTTATTCTTTCTTCCTAGCCATATTATCTAACAAGTTCTCTGCCAATGTAATATATTCTTTATCAAAAACTGCCGAACCATGATGTCCTTTTGTAGGAAGAAAACAATCTATATTGTTTCTATCTGCATTTTTAATAACCTCCTCAATAGGAAATACTTTATCATAAGCTCCGCAAACTAATCCTACTCCAACTCCTTTTTCTTTTAGTTGTTTGGTCATTTCAAAAATATCCATCTGAGTCATCGCTTTAATTTCTTTATTAGAAAGTATTGGATTCTTTAAAACATGCCTGAAAACATCCTTAAGATAGGAATAAAATGAATTAATATTTATTTTGTCACTCTTTTTTACTTCTTCAAAAGTTTCGTCTATTGTGAACCTTTTAACCAAGTTTAAGTAAGAATCATTTTTCATCATTCCAGCTGGAGCAATAAGAACAATATTTCTGAATTTTTCTGGATAAAGACTGGCAGCAATTACTAAATTTAATCCACCCTCAGAATGACCAATAGCATCAACCTTGTCTACTCCTGATTTCTCAATGGTTTCTATGATTGCCAAAGCTTTTTGTAATTCTGCAATTGGAATGTCTTCCTTTTCTCCGTTATTAACAATCTTTTCTTCTCTGGTAAAAAAGGTTGAGATAACTTTTCTGCCCTCATCTCCTATCGCTTCCATTATTGACTTAGAAGTTTCTGTAACTCCCCAGCCAGGAGAGAAAAATACTGGCATTTCACTCTTTGGATTTTCAGGATTAATTCTTATTATTTCTTCTTCCTTAACAAATTCAAAATTTTCTAGATAATCATCTGCTTGTTCTCTAGCTGTTTTAAGAGGTTCACCTTCTTTTTCAATGTTTTCTTCTTCAGGAATTAATTCTTCAAAAGAAGGCATTTCGTTTTTCATATTTTATTTCTTTGATCTTTTAATTACTTCATTAACTGTATCAAATACTTCCTTCGGACTACAATCACGTTTAAATATAAAAGCGCTGGCCCCTAAATCCCTACACTTCTGACGATCTTGAGGTGTATCAAGATTACTGAAAACTATAATCGGAATATCCTTTGTCTTAGAATTGCTTTTGACTTGTCTTAAATAATCATATCCCTGCTCAGCAATAACATTATCTGGCATAGGAATAACTATATCTAGCAAGACTGCGTCTGGCTTTTCTAATTCAGACATTTCTAAGGCTTTTTTAACGTTAAAAGTTGTTATAAATTCCCACCCTTTTTTTACAAAAAAATCACTATATATATCTACTAAGGGTTTTTCCTCGTCAATAAAAAGTATTTTCATATTTTTTAATTAAATATTTCTATTTTATTTTGCTTAGTGGTTTCTTTACTAACACCTTCTTGCTCTTTGTATATTGGCACAGTAAAACTAAATGTTGTTCCTTTGTTCTCCCCTTCACTATTGAAAGACATTATTCCTCCATTTCCCTCGACAACCTTTTTAGCAATATATAATCCGAGACCTGATCCATTAGGATTCATTCCTACAGCACTAGATCCTCTGGAAAATTTTTGGAAAATCTTCTTGCGATATTCTTCTGATATTCCTGCCCCAGTATCTTTTACATTTATCTTTAAAAAATCTTTTTCTAATTCGTAATAAACAGTAATCTTTCCTTTGTATGTATAATTAACAGCATTGTCTAATAGATTTGAAATAACATGGTTTATCTTCTGTGAATCACACCAGACATTAGGAATCTCGAAATCAGCTTTTTTAACTTCTAATTTTAATTTTCTTTCTTTGGCAACCTGCAACTCCTTCTTCTCTTTTATCATTTTATCTACTAAGGAAGTAATATCAATCTTCTGCGGTTCCATTTTCATCTTTTCTCCTTCGAGTTTGTAAGCATCCCAAAAAGATGCAACCGTATTAATAATTCTATCTAATCCCACTTCGATTACAGGTAAAGCTTTTTCTGGAGTATAATCTCCATCTTTCATCATTGAAAAATATCCTCTCATTATTGATAAAGGTGTATTTAATTGATGGTTAACTACCCTTAAAAAGTCTGACTTCATATTAAGTAATTCCTGCAAGTAAGCATTCTTACTTTCAATATCTTTTGTCTGTTCATCAACTTTGTTTTTCAAAGTTTCTCCGAATTCTTGAATTTGTTTGTATTGTCTAGCATTCTCTATGGCTATGCCAGCTTGCTTTGATAGAGTATCTAGTAATTTTAAATCTTCATTAGTGTAGGCATCGCCAGAAATCTTTGATCCTAAAACAATAATTCCAATAAGTTTTTTATTAGCCATTAAGGGCAAACACAATGTAGCTTCTATCTTCTCCATATGATTAAGAAGCTTCATAAAGTTTTTCTTCTGTTTTTGATCAGGCTCACTAGAAAGAATAGCCAACTCATCACTAACCAAAGGCTTTTGTGTCTTTGATAAATACTGGGTTAAAAAATTATCTTGAACCAAAGAAATACCATTACTTTCATTAAATCCAATAACCTTAGCTACCTCATATTTTGTTGGAGTTGTTTCCATGTTTACCAATAAAACCCCTGCCTTATCTAGCTGTAAAGTATCTTTTATCGTATCAACTATTAACTTAATAATCTTATCTAAATCAATATAATTATTTAATTCATTAATCAGCTTATTAATTGTCTCTTGATAATTATACAATGAAACAAATAAATATTTACTAGCAAAAACTCTTACCCCTCGATCAACCGCATAGAAAAACCACACAAACAAAGGTGCAACAATAATACCAAAAGCATAAGAAGCGCTAGTAAAAACTCCGCCAAAAGTATAATTATAAAAACCAATAAGGAAATAAAAAAATATATAAGTAAAAGCAGCATCTATAAAATAAATAAATATTTTCTGAACCACTATCCTGATATCCATTAATCTGTATCTAACCATTGCGTAGAATAAAATAAAAACATAAAGAGATGTAACAACATTTCCTACTGGTAATATTCTTATGTCATACCAAAGGAAAAAATTAGTTGCTCCACCTAAAAATCCAATAATAGTACCAAAGATAATGTATTTTATTTGATACTGCCTTAAACTATTTGAGCGAGAATAATTTTTAATTAATTGGACCAATCCATATCCAACTAAGCCGAGATAAGAAACTATTAGGTATATTGTATAGAGATAACCAGCCTTAGGCCAGAAACTAAAAACTAATATTTTTTCTACGTCCCTTATAAATATTGGAGAAAAGGAAAATAGTAAAAATATAAAAGTTATAATATAGCCAAAGACTAAAACTGCTTTAGATTTTACATCTTTAATTTCAAGGAAAGATAAAACCCAATGCAGGTAGAATATTGGAATAAAGATCGATCCAATAGAAAGCATTCTTGTATAGAATAGCGCTGAATCGTGACTGGTTGATATCTGCCAGAGAAAATAGAAGAGTGACCAAAAAAATACAGCGAAACTTAATAAGACAAAAGTGTAATTAGTTAAATTTTTGCGGTTTTTAAAAAATATTAAAGACCCGAGAATTAAACTCGTGATCATATTTATTAAAGCTGCAACCGCATAAAAAGTCATATGATTTTTAATTAGTTTTCTTAGCAACTAATAATCCATGAACCTTTAATGGCTCGTAAATCAATCGGTAATCTTTAAAGCCTGCTTTATGAGCAACATCATTAAAATCTTCAGGAGTCCTGTAAACCATCGGCCAATTAATAACCCACTTCAAGAAATGCTGTTCTATGTTCGGACAAATATTGCAAGTTATTAAGAAACCATTGGGCTCTAGTGCCTCTCTGATTTTAGCAACTAAAGAAATTGCATCTTCCTGCTTGATATAATCTAGGAATCCCATCATTTCTACTATCTGAGGTTTGAAATTCTTAGCAATTTCAATAATATCGTAAGTACTGCCTTTGCGCACCTCTATTTGTTTTTCCAATCCATAGTGTTCAGCTATTTTCTGAGCTCTTTTAAGAGCTTCTTCATCTATGTCTATTAACAAGGCATTGATAATTTTACCTTTGGCTTTAAATTCAGCCATAATTTCAATCACTGATTCAGCAGATCCACAAGCCAATGATATTAATTTTATTTCTCCTCCATTATTTACCTCTATTACTGCTTTCCTTAATTCATCCTTAATCAGTTTGAGTCTATTACGGAGACCTTGACAATTTAATCCGAACCAATAAAACTCATCGATCGCCCCCCTAAAAGTCCATCTCTGTGGATACGGATGATTGTAAACAATATCCATTGCTCTCCAAGTTGTTGCATATTCTTTAACTTTTCTAGATTCCACTCCTAACCCATCAAAGAAAAAGGAATTGGTTTTAGGGGTTCCCAGTCCAAGTGCCTTGTATATGCTTTTTTTAATCATTACGTAAATAGTAATAAGCCACATAAATGGCAAGGACATAACATAGGGCCAGGAACAATTTTCATAAACATCACATTTAACTGGTAAATGAGGTTTTTTAATAGTTTCTATTTCTGGAGCCTTAGGAATTTTTGCAATCTCAATCTTAACTGGTTTCTTTTTATGCATAAATAGTAAATTATTTTTATATAAAATCATTATAACAACTTAGTATTTTTTTGTAAAACAAAAAAGAAATGTTTTCAAATTTATTTATAAAATTTAAATAATAAATCCACCACAATTAAAGAGCGGTGGGACGAACTCGGAACTTTTTGAGATTAAATTATGTATAAAAAAAGAGGCTTTTTGTTGTATAACTCTCAGCCTCAATTAAGTTATACCTTTATCGTCTTATCTACTGTGCCGTTGGGTACATAGATATCGATTTCTTGATCTCCTTGAGCAACTTTGCCATTTGGATTATACAAGAATTCCCAGATTCGATCCCAAATACTTTGAGCCTGGTAGGTCTTGTACCTTTGATAGAAAAGCATGCGCCCAGTGTTATTCAGATTATCGCTTTCTTCGATGTGGGGAATAAATTTGGAAATCCTGCCATTCTTGTAGCCGGAACTTTCTACGTATCTATAGTCATAATAGTCCTCCTGGACCACATTAGCCGATAGAAAAAGAGGCTTTCCAGCAAAACGAACATCTTCCCCTAAGGCTATCAGTTTTTGCTCTTTTATCAGTTCTCTGCTGTCAACAGATGGCACCGAATATAATCCCGGAATGATGACGCAAGAAATAATGAGCAAAACAATCGTTCCAACGATAAAGATTGGTACGTCGCTATCACGTATGCGCATACTAATCTTTGCAAATAATTCTACAAGGATTAGCGCGATTATGAGGGAAAGGGCTGCCATCGGGCACCAGAAAAAAGACAATAGCAATGTTGCTATTGAAAAAACAACGTTCCCCATTAAATTTTTTCTGAATTCTTTCCCGTTAGCCATTAAACAGATGATAATGGTCAGGGCCATAAGGACCAACGAAATAAGTAAGCCTGTCATGATAAATCTCCCTTTTCTTTTTTAAAGCTTTCAATAGATTAAATATCCTTTGTTTAATAAAGGACGTTTAAATAATAAACTATCACTACTATTTTGTCAAACTATAAAAAGTTGTTCGTTTATGGTCACAGCAAAAACATTTTTAAGATTAAATTGTGTATAAAAAAATCGCTTCCGGATGATACCTTGGCGATATTTCGATGCTCTCAGATGAGAGGACTTAAGAGATAAGTTTCTCAAGTGAGAGCGAATTAGCTCTGGCTGCATATGGAAGGACGAGCAAGAGGCTTCCAAGTCCCCTGTAATCTCCTTGTGACCGAGGAACGTCTGGCAAGGAACCTAGCTGTTAGCCGTAAGACTGAAGTCTGTTGAAAATCCGCTAGGCGATTCCAACGATTATTTTATAGCAAATAGATAATATTTTGTCAATAGCTATAAAAAGGTTCTAGTGTCCTTTCGCGGTCACAATAAAAAGCCTTACAAGATAAGGTTTTCTAAACTTGCAGGGGCGATGGGACGAACTTGGAACCTTTTTAAGGTTGAATTATGTATAATTTACACAAAAATAATAATCGAGAGACCAATATTTAATTTTTAGCTCCGGCTTCTTCTAAAAGATTAACAATTTCTAAATGCTTATTTTTAGATGCACAAATTAACGCTGTGGTTCCATAAATGTCTTTTTTATTGACATCTGCATTAGCATTAATCAGTTCTTTAACCACTTCAATGTATCCACGACACGAAGCATCTATTAATGCAGTAGACCAACCTTTATTTGCGACTAAATTAACATCTGCGCCAGCTTTGATTAATTCTTGAACGCATTGAACATCTCCTTTTTCAGAAAAAATCATTAACGGCGTTACTCCATATCCATATAGTTTGTTTACGTCTGCGCCAGCTTTGATTAATTCTTTTAATATTTCAACATTGGCCGCTCTTCCGAGAGCAGCCTCTCCATACGCAGCTTCTTTATTAACGTCTGCGCCAGCTTTGATTAATTCTTGAACAATTTCTAAATGGCCATTTTCAGACGCTAATATCAAGGGAGTTTGAATTTCGTTAACAAAATTAACATTTGCGCCAGCCTTGATTAATGCCCGTGTTTTTTCTAAATCTCCTATCTCTATGGCATTCATTAGTTCAATATTAAGCTGTTGAGTGTTTTGTTGTCCAGCCACTGATTGATCAAGCTTTTGAATATTTTGTTGGTTGACTATCGCCAATTTACTTTGTTCATTTTCTTTCCAGAAATAAAAACTGGCAGCTCCAATTAAAATCAAAATTATTAAAGCAATAATGGTCGGAGCGAATCCTTTTTGATGTTTATGCATAAGATTAAAATAATTATCTTTTCGACATTATATCACAAACCAAAAACCGACAACAGTGTCGGTCTGATTTTGCAGGGGCGGTGGGACGATATCGGAACCTTTTTAAGATTAAATTGGGTATAAAAAAAGAGACAAGTCCTAGTCTTAGAGTTTTATTACTATAGACTAATTGCTCAGTTTGAGCTGTCTCGGACATTCCAATCCAGAATATTCCTTCTAGATGGTTTTCAACGATTCATACATTTCATCGATCTTTTGATCGATTTCTCGATTCTTCGGCTCCTCGGATAACGCGTTTGCGATCATCTGATTTGCCTCTGCAATCGATTGATCGATCTTTTGATCAAATTCACTGTCTGCTTTTTTGGTCATTCTTTCAATCTCCTGGTCGTACAGGTGTTGTTCCGCCAATGAAGATAGGTATATTGTTGACGAGCTGGGCAAAACGACCATCCTCACTCAAAACAGGTTCACCGTTTTCAAAGTATAGCCTCCTACATTTAGAGCAGGCATATACTTCTTTCTCGCATAAATCATTCGTAATTATCATAAATGACTGTGACTGTTTTTCGATTCTTCCTGTACAACGTCTGTTTTTTCTGTACATTCCTGTACAACGTTGATTCTCAGTTTTTTCTTTCAAGGTTAAAACCTCTTAATAAGATTATATAACATTATTATATTTTGTCAATAGTTTGTGAGTGGCGACGAGTTCAAGAAACTAACGTAAAAGGTTCCAAAGCCCTGTTGCGGTTATCACAAAAAGCCTTACATAATAAGACTTCCTAAGTTTGCAGGGGCGATGGGACGAACTTGGAACCTTTTTGAAGTTAAATTATGTATAAAAAAAGAAACCTTACGTCCCAATCTCAATGGATTGTTTTGATAGGTTTCAGACGTTTTTTTAAGTATCATTCTTTTGGTGGATAAACGGCATTGTATGTTTGCCTATTCCAAGAAAAGAAGATAGCTTTTCCTACTGCACGAACAGCAGTTTGAGCTCCTGGGTTGAGCTTGTCAAATGTTACCTGAGACGTAGAACAATTCTGATCAACGTCTTGAGGTGTTCCCTCTTGATGCTCAGAACTTAAATCGCTTGGATCCAATTCTAACTTCATTAATTTACCTCCAGTGATTTTATTGTTAGGGCTTAATGACGGACGAAATGCCTAAATTGCCTCTTTCAGTATCTGAACTATCGACTCTGACACCTAGTCCGCCTGAAAACTGATACAAGATGCCATCTAGGTGATGAAAATCTCCAATACTCATATTGAATTCGCCGTCTTCGGATGGTCCGTCCGTAGAAGATGTGCGAGCCCAGCCCCAGTCGAATAAGAATTCATCATGAGCAAGGCATTGTCCGATAATTGTGTAAACCAACACTCTCGCAGTTGGCATTTCTTCTTTTTCACTTAATAACTTCTCTTGTTCTAGCCGAGATTTCATGAATGAACCAGTGACCTGTTTTTTACGAACCAATCGCCAACAGGCCTTTTCTTTTTCCTCAAGAAAGGTTCCTTTGTAATGATCCCAGCACTTGAAAAAAAGATTTGTTCGTACTTTAGCACGGATTTCGATAATTGATAAAGGAAATACGGCTATAAGGATGTGAGTTTTTTTCAATTTTCTCAGTAATGCCCAAGAGAAAGGAACATTTGTGAGATTGGCGAGTTCTTCTTCTGTCGGAATAACTCCGAAATGCTCAATTGCCTCTTCGATACCAAAATAATTCAGTCCCATAATTTTGCGGGCGTTGTCGGGTTTCATTTTTAGCTCCGATTGTTAAATAACAATAATTGAAATAGAATATCTATATCTTACAATATTATTTGCTATTGTCAATAGATAGTACATGAATTCTAACTCAAGGCGCAATAATTTAAAAAAGTTCCAACGTCCTTTCTCGCGGTTACCATAAAAAACCTTATAAAATAAGGCTTCCTAAATTTGCAGGAGAGAAAGGATTGGAACTCACCCTTTTGCGTATCTAGAAATATTTAATAAAAGCCCGCAAGCTACTAATTCCATCATCAAATGAGATCCTCCATAACTAATAAATGGTAAAGGAATTCCTGTCAAAGGAACAACACCAATCATTGCTCCAATATTAACCATCGCTTGAACGATAAACCACGATCCAATACCAATCGCCATTAATCTTAAATATTCATCATTAAGTCTTTTCCCTACCGATAAAGAGGCAACAAAGAAAGCAAGAAAAAGAGCGATCAAAACCAAACAGCCAATAAATCCTGTTTCTTCAGCAAATATGGCAAAAATAGAATCAGAAATTGATTGAGGAACAAAACCAAACTTCTGAACACTTAATCCTAGTCCTGATCCAGTTATTCCCCCCGAACCAACCGAAATCAAAGCTTGATTGATGTGATAGCCTGCTCCCAAAGTATCAGTTTCAGGATGAAGAAAAGATGTAACTCTTTGCAATCTATATGGTTCAGCTACGATTATTCCAATAAAGCCCAAAACTGCAACTAAGCCAATTGATAGGGTTTGTTTAAGGGGAGTTTTAGAACAAAAGAACATTATCATCATGGTTGAAAAAAGAACAATTAACGTTCCCATATCTTTTTGTAAATACAAAGCTGCACAAACTAAAACTAAAAGAATAGCAAAAGTAGTAAATTTATTCCTTGCCTTCTCACTATTCAAAATACTAGCCAAATAGATGATAGCTGCTAGTTTCATTATCTCTGACGGTTGAATGCTCGTAAAACCCAAATTAAGCCATCTGGTGGCCCCTAATTGACTAGTACTTAACCCTGGAACAAAAACTAAAAGCATCAATATAAAAGATGCAAGAAAAATGAAAAAGCTCCATTTTTTAATTCCATGCAAAGGAACCTTAAAAGCAATAAAAGCTAAAACTAATCCTGGCAATAATCCCCACAATAATTGATGGAATAAATAAAAATTAGAATTGCCAGTCAATTTTAAAGATAAAGGGGTTGAAGATGTTGCCAAAGCTAATACTCCCATTACAGCTAGAAGGATAATTATCACAAGAAGACTAAAATCAAAGGTCTTTTTTGATTTCATTATTTAAATTCTTTAATGTATTTTTTAAACAAATCTCCTCTTTCTTTGTAATCTCTGAATATTCCAAAACTAGGAGAAGCCGGAGATAATAAGCATATCTTGCCAGAAGGTGTTATTTGGAAACATTTCTTGATAGCGGCTTTCATATCTTCAAAGCTGAAATATTTTACTTTCCCTTTTTTCTTTTCGACTTCTTTTAATATTTTTTCTCCTGAAACAGGAAATAGAATTAAATTCTTAACATTGCTTTTGATAATCCTATCAGCTAATTTATCAAACTTAATCCCTCGATCAAAGCCTCCTAAAATCAAAGTTTCGACATCGTAACCTAACGAATCCAAGGCAAAAATAGTTGCTTCGGGAATAGTTGCAATTGAGTCATCATAGAATCTAATACCCTTCTTTTCTGCAACAAACTCTAGTCTATGTTCTGGTCTTTTAAATTTCTTAAAAGCTTTAATGATTTTATCTTCTTTGATTCCCATTATTTTCGCCACATTCAAAACAGCTATCAAATTATCAATATGGGTAATTTCTAAAAAAGCTTGATTGTCTTTAAAAAATTTAGAAAAATCAACCAAGTTAATTTCTATCTTTTTAGATTTAACTTTCTCAGCTAAATCATTTATTTCTTTAATTTTAGAATTAAAGATAAAATAATCATCTTTTTTTTGATGCTTAACAATATTGGTCTTAGCTAAAAAGTATTCTTTAAAAGTCTTGTAATAATCTAAATGCTCAGGATAGATATTCAAGAATACGGCAATATGCGGACTTGTTTCTAAATTCTGTAATTGATGAGAAGATAATTCATAAACAAAAATATCATCCTTTTTGGCTGTTAAAAGAAATGTTAATGACGGGGTTTCAATATTTCCCACTAAGTATGTTTTTAATCCAGCCTCTTTTAAAACTGAATAGATCAAAGAAGAGGTAGTGCTTTTACCTTTAGTTCCCGTTACCCCGATAATCATTGAAGGACAATTATCAAAGAACAATTCAGTTTGTCCGGTAACTTTAGTTTTCTTGCTTAAATACTTTTTAATACTAGACAAGGATATTCCTGGAGACTTTAAGATAATATCAAAACCTTTAATGCTCTTTAAATAATCTTCACCTAAAAACAATTCAACATTCTTGTCGTTCAATAACTTCCTTGTTTTCAAGTCCATCTCTTCAAATTTCTTTTTATCGGCTACGAATAGCTTCTTTCTAGGAAACTTCTTCCTTAGAAAAACAAAAGAATCGGCACCTTCTCTGCCTATTCCTAATATTAAAACCTTTTTCTTTTCTAAAGAGTTAATCTTCATTAGATATAATTTAACATATTTGAGAAACAAAAAAAAGGCCTTTATTTTTTATCATCAACTCGCGGCCTTTATTTCTGCGAGTCTCTCTTTTACAATTCTTTCCACAAGTGGAATTGCAGATTTTTCTGCTAATACCCCTTCATTCGGGAAGAGATGGTGTCCACACTCAGCGAACTCTCCGATATTATGCGGATCACTCGACCAAAGCGGAACAATATTATCCTGTGAGCCACTGATATAGTAGGCGTCTTCTGGAATGCCGTACGCATTCAATTCTTTTAGGAAAATACTCCCCTCGAGTAATTCATAGAAGACAGGAACGTTGCAAAAGCGTTTGCTTGCCACTACTTTTAATATTGGCAAAACTACCACGCCGAACGATCCTCCGAGTGTCCTATAGGTAATTCCCTTATTAGGAGTTCCTACAAGAATCATGTCTTTTGCTGGGAAAAATCCTTCCTCATGGAGGTATCTTGCAATAATTCCGCCAAGAGAATGTCCCACCACAAGAACAGGAACACGTGGAAAATCTGCTTTTGTTTGGCGATAATAGGCCCAGACATAACCCGCATAATCTTGTACAGACTTGTGAGTTCTGAACTTGGCAAATTTTCCTCGAGCAGTTGGCTCAAGGTAATCCGGGACAATAACCATTACGCCAGGAATGCTCTCCAATACCTTCTTGAGTAAAGACTCCTTGAGTACTCCACTCTCAGTCCATCCTTGAATAAGGATTACAATCAGTAATGGGTTAATCAATCAAACCAACTCCAAATAATAATTTTAAGGTATAATAATATTATACAATGTTATTGTATATCTGTCAAATACCCTATCCCCACCTAATCTTTAAAGTAAGCTGGGATATAGTTCTTTTTATTCCAGTAGTCCATTACCTCTAAAGATATCTTTTCCCAGTCTTTATGCTCGGGTAAAATTTCTTTCTCAAAGTATTTTAATAGTACAGGTCTTTCGGGAGACTTCTTGCAAGCTAAATACAAAGCTACTAAAGCTTCTTTTCTTGTTCCCACGCATTCAAAAGGCTTAACCTCCTTCTCCCCGATTAATTCTTTTAAAATTGGCAATAATTCTTTTTTATTAAACAAATCTTCATTAAAAATTGAAAGCAGGTCATCTTTTGAAAGATAAGGATAAAGAATCATATAGACAAATAAACATTTGGGACATTCTCCACACCACTTCCCTGTTTTCTTTTTAGTTCCAGAATATGTTTTTTGTGCTTCATTACAGCTTAAAAATACAGGAAAGTAATTCTTCATATAAGAGAAGATGCGAGCAATCTGTATCTCATACATCAATCTTAACATACTGAAATATTCTAAATTTTCAACTAAATACTCTGAATAATACTTTCTGAATTTGCCTTCAAACTCATAAGTTTTAGAATATTGATGATTAATATCTCTTCCTAACCACTTAACATTTCCTTCATTTGAACTATCCTCATTACTAAAAGCAATATATTTCTTGTTAAACAAAACTGAAACTAAAACAGTTAAAAAAGATAAATAGGCCACAAAAGGAGTATGTCCATTTAAATATCCTTTTCTATTCAGCTCCAATAATCTATCTTCAATCTTTCGCTCTGCCAAAATCATATTCCTGTATCCCGAAACTTCAAACATTTCCTGAATATTAGTATTATTATTCAAAGCAAAACAATCAACATCCTTTTTGAATTTCTTCATCAATTCCAAGGTTACCGCTGAGTCCTTGCCCCCGCCAATCGGAATTAAGATTCCATTCTTCGTTACTTTGCCTTTTTTAAATGATGATTTCCCTTCTGAAATAATCTCTACGAAATCTGTACTAGTAAAATCAATCTTGTTTTCGTAAAGAAACTGCCCCATTCCATTTAATAAAAGATCTTTAAACCAATTAATCTGCTTTTTATCAAGCTTCCCAGCTTTAACAATTATCTTTTTTGAACAAGTTGCTTTCCAATAAGACAATAATTCAACCATTCCTAAATTGAATACTAAGTTATCTAGAATACGCTTATCAATATACTTTTCTGGAATATTTTTAATAACCGCTGAGGGATTGTAAGTAATCTCTCCATTCTTAAAACAAAAAGAAAGGTGAAAATCTTTTCCCTTAATCTCCCAAGCATAACTTTCATAAACAAATTCTGGATACTTTTTTCTTAATTCTTTAAATGTCATCTTAGTAATTGAATTGAAACTCCTAATACTGCACAAACGATACTAATAATCCAAAATCTCATAGTAATTTGATAAGGCTTCCAACCGATTGCTTCCAAGTGATGATGAATCGGAGTTGACTGCCAAATTTTCTTCTTCCTGAACTTCTTAGAAAGCAATTGAATAATAACTGAACCAGTTTCAACTACTAAGACTCCGCAAATAATTGGCAAGACAGCTATTGAATCAGTTAGAAAAGCAATTGCTGTCATGGTCATTGCTAAACCTAGAATTCCAGTTTCACCCATATAGAACTTGGCGGGAGGAATATTGAACCAGAGGAAAGCAAATAAGGTTCCGAGGATTACCATGCAAAAGGCTGATAAATCAATCATGCCCTCAGAAAAAGCAATAACCGCAAAAGCTCCAAAAATAGCACTGTAAACTCCACCCGCTAAACCATCTAATCCATCAACCACTCCTGAAGCCCAAGAAGCCAAGCTAACAATAACATAGAGAAGAATAAAGTAAGCTCCAATATGCCAATCAAATCCATGAGGAAAATCTCCTAACAATGGAATATGGATAAAATCCCAACCTAGCTTGTAATACATCCATGTCCCTCCCACTAAACCAATAATACTCACCAAGATCATTCTTGTTTTAAACTTCAATCCTCCGCCAATGTATTTTCCTCTACCATAAACAACAGAAATATCATCAATCAATCCGATTAGAGAGGCAGTTATTAAAGCAAATAAAGGAATCCAGGTTTCTTCACGGGATAAAAAATTAAATTTATCTATCCACCAGACATCAAAAAGCTTGCCAGCCAATAGAACAATTCCTAATAATATTAATACTGTAGCCCAGATAATTATTCCGCCTCCGCGAGGAGTATTAGTTTCCTTTTCTTTATGAAAAGAAAGGAATACTGAAGCATCTTGTCCATCAATTGTTTTTTCTCTGGCTTTCTTTTTCCAAAACTCTATCTTGTACAAAAAGGTAATTAAAAATCCTGCAACAATCACTGCAATAATAGATGCAGCAAAAGCTAAAGACATTATTTTTATCGCGTTAAAAGTAAATAAAGACATAGTTTACCAAATAAACGAAGTGTGGAGCCATTCTTCTAGTTTTCTAGCTTCTTTGAATCGGTCGTCCGCACCAGTAATTACATTAATAATGTATCCCGAATTAACAGTCGAATAATTCTTCAATATTAATATGATACACCCGTTAGCCTCTTTTGTATATCCTGTCTTCCCCCAAAGATACCCAGCATTTTCCTTTAAAAGAATATTGGTATTCTCTAAATTATGAATAACTCCACTACTGCTAACGATTTTTGTTTCCACTGAAGACAATATCTGAGGAATTAAAGGATAACTCTTGAGAATGTACACAACTAATTTCTCTAAATCAATTGGAGTCGAAACATTGGCTTCTAATAATTCTTTTTCTGAATTATCAGTAAAAACATCTAATCCTGAAGGATTGTAAAATCTAGTATTATCCATTCCCAATTCGCTAGCTTTTTTATTCATTTTGTAAATAAATTCTGTACGGCCCATCTTTTCTGCCAAAGCTTCAGCGCCATCATTGCTTGACTCAATCAAAGTAACATACAGCAAATCATTAACCGTAATTTTTTCATTAGCTTTTAATCCTCCCATTGTTCCTGAGGCAGAAACCGCTGAAGTACTGATCGTCACTAAATCATCTAAGGAATAAGACTCCAAGGAAACAATAGCCGTCATCAATTTAGTTAAAGATGCAATCGGAATTACCTCGCTGCTCTTTTTCTCTGATAAAACAATTTCTTTATTTTCTTCTAGATTGACAAAAACTGATAAAAAGTTATTTGAATCTAAATATAATTCAGCAATTTTTCCTTTGTTCAATGGCCTCAATAAATCTGTATCGGTTTGTTTTAAAAAATACAAATTAGAATCGTTGTTTAAAACGTCCTTAGAGTATGAGTTGACTATAAAAAACAAAAAAAATAGAAAAAATAAGCCTAACAAAAAGAATACATTTTCTCTCTTCATCGTTTTAAGGAATTAATCTTTTAACATCTCGAGGGAATAAAACAGCCTCCTTTATGCTCTCTAAGTTCAATATCTGTTTAATGATCCTCTCAGAACCCATTGCCCATCCGCCATGTGGAGGAATGCCATACTTAAAAGTATCTAGATAAAACTCCATACCCTGAGGCTTAACTCCTTTCTTTTTCATATTACTAATCAATTCGTCATAGTTGTGTATTCTCTGCCCTCCGGTAATAATTTCAAGGCCTTTGTATAGTAAGTCAAAACCATAAGTCTCTTCGGAATTTTCTGGATTAGGCATGGTGTAAAATGGTCTGTCGCTCCAAGGATAATGAGTTATAAAAATAAAATCTGAATTGAATTTTTCTTGAGCATATTTACCTGCCAACTCTTCTCCATGAGGATCGATATCAGTAGTTTCTGGAATTTCATAACCATATTCATCCTTAACTATCTTCCTGATATCGGAAAGCTTAACACAAGGAATTTCATCAGGAACTTTTGATATTTCAATATTGTATAAATCTAAATATGATTTCCCTTCTTTTTCAAGCATTAAGAACATCTTCTTTAAAATTGGATTCAATGTTTTAATAACATCGCGATAATCACTAATATATCCCATTTCAGCATCAAGACTGATATATTCATTTACATGTCTGGTTGTAAAATGAGGCTCAGCTCTAAATGCAGATCCGATTTCAAAAACTCTTTCAAATACTCCTACCATTAATTGTTTGTAAAATTGAGGACTTTGAGCTAAGGTGGCTTCTTTATCAAAGTATTTTACCTTAAAAAAGTTAGCTCCTCCCTCAGTTGCTGTTCCTAGAATCTTAGGAGTTTTAATTTCCGTAAAATCATATTCTCTCATTACGCTTTCATAGCTTTTCAATAAAATATCATATAGCTTAAAAATAGCTTGAACTTTGGGATGTCTTAAAGATAAAGTACGATAATCCAATAATGTATTTAAATTTAAATTAAGATCATCCTTGCTTAAATCAATCGGCAGTTCTTCTATATTCTTAGAAACAACTTCTAATTTGCTTCCTTTCATCTCAAATCCACTCTTAGCTCGAGCATCTCTCTTGACTAACCCTGTAATCACTACTGCATCTCCAGTTTTGACTTCAACACTCTTATCAACCACAACCTGTATTGTGCCGGTATAATCTTGAACAACTAAAAAGATTATGTTTCCTAAGTTCCTAATATTAAAAACCCTGCCTTTAATTAAGGCTTCTTGATTTTCGTATTCAGATATTTTTCCTATTAAAGCTCTTTCCATGATTATTTTTTTAATTTTTCTTCTAATTCTCTTACTCTTTCTTTTAATTCAACCATCTTGTTTTCTCTATTTACAAAAATGTCACTAAACTGCTCCAACTCAACTATCTTTTCTTCTAACTGCTTAGTTTTCTTTTCTAGCTCCTTAGTTCTTTCTCTTACTAACTTTTCCAAATTATCATTCAATCCTTGTAAATCGCGAGTTCTTTCTTTTACTTTCTTATCCAGAACACTGCTTGCTGCTTCACTAGATTCCTTAGCTTGTTTTAATTGAAAAGTAGTATCTTCTAATTCTTTTGCTCTTTTCTCTATTGTTTCTTTAAAAACAACCTTTTCTTCGCTTAACTGGTGAGTATACTTCAAAGCAACAAAAGATAAAACGCAAATTAGGATAAAGATAACAGATTTTTCAATAAAAGTTATCTCTAAATCAGGGAAAACTAATAATGATGCAAGAAGCGTCATTAAGGTTGCAACTAAAATGTCTGTTGTGATGATTGAGGCTAAGGGATTTTTTTCAATCAGGACATATGCCATTATAAGAGCATAAACAGGAATAGTCAAATAAAATAAAGGGTAGATATTAATTCCATAGACAGGAAGGAAATCAATAAAAATAAGGCCAAAAATAGCAATTCCTAGCAAAAGATAAAGTATTGTATCTTTTCTAATGCTTTTATCAGTTCTATTCTGCCAAGCCTTAAAAAGATTAATTAAAGACATTGATAGTAAGAAAATAACAAAAAGAGAGAACGCATAATGAATAATACTCACAGTGCTCCAGTCTCCCCATTTGTAAAAAAACACTCCGTTCACAACCGAATTAACATCGATTACGAAAACTAAAAAAAGAGAAAAAGCATATGAAAAGAAAAGTTGGAATTTCTGGCTCTTTATCTTACAGAACTCAATTGTAAAATGATATAAAAAGGTTGGTATTAAAAATACCGACAAAACAAATATCTTATTCAATAAAACACTCTCAGTTACCATTCCCCAAGCATGACCTTGCCAAACAATGAAGGTTCCAAAAGCCCAGAAGAATTGAGTTAAACTCATTAAAAAGAATAAAAGATTTGCCTTTCCCCTGTTTTTAAACCAAACAAATGACCCAACCAATAGAATAAATATACTACTTGGGATAATTAAATATATTGAAAGTGGTGTGTCTATCATTAGCTTAATAATTCTTTAATCTTTTCTATTATTTCCTTAGGATCATGATTAGATTTTATCATATAGTCCTTAGCTCCGTGTTCCATTGCTTGCGCCCTAGTCTGATTATCATCAAAATTAGAAAGAACTAAAACAGGAATGGATTTCAAGTCATCCATATTTTTAGTCTTGATTAAATAATTAATTCCGCTTTCTTTCGGAAGAAGCATATCTAAAACAACTAAGTCTGGCTTCTTCTTTTTAGCTAATTCAATTGCTTCATCGACTTCCATGGCTAAAACCACCTCAAACCCTTCTTTATTAAGCTTGAATTTATACATCTCGGAAAGTATTTTCTCGTCTTCGATAATAAGGATTGTTTTCATTTTTTAATTATATTACAAAATCAAATATATAAATATTAGATAAAATAAAAAGAAGATTACTCTTCTTTGTCTCCGCCCAAAAAGCACCATAAAACGAGTGTAATGACGAATAAAACTATTAATATTGTCCAAAGTGTTTCCATATGTTTATATTATACTTTGATATATTATTCTTTTCAAGTAAAATCAGCTATTTATTATTTCGATAATCTTTTCGTGCACTATATTATTAGTCGCAACTATCTCTGGATTAAAGATGTTCCATTTATTTCCCTTAGCATCAGTTATCTCCCCTCCTGCTTTTTCAATAATCAAAGCTGCCGCTGCTACATCCCAAGGCTTAACCCCCGAATGAATATAGGCATCTAATTTTCCCTCAGCCAAACTCGCCAAGTCAGATGCAGCACTTCCCATTGATTTAACTTGCCTCACCTCTCCACTAATATTATTTAACCACCTAACAACATCTTTTCTTTTTTCTAAATCCCAAGCCCAATCGCAGGAAAGAACTGCTTCTTTCAAATTATTAATAGAAGAAACAGAAATAGACTTTTGATTTAAAAAAGCTCCTTCTTCATCTATTTGTGCAGAATACAAACTATTTGATATGGGAAAATAGATAACTCCTAATACTGGCTGACCTTTGTTTACTAACGCTATTGAAATAGCAAAATTAGAATTCTTTCTTGAAAAATTAGTTGTGCCGTCAAGAGGATCAATTACCCAAAGATTCTCCTTGTCTCTAAAAGAATCATAACTATCAGGTGCAGTCTCTTCAGTTAAAAATTCTATTTCTGGATACAATGCTTTTAATTTTTCAATTAGAAAAGAATCGACTTCCTTATCTGCTTCGGTAGTAAAATCAACTCCTTCTTTTTGATAAGAAACTAAATCATCGGAATAGAAATACTTCTTAAGGATTTCTCCTGCTTCTAAGGTAATACTGATAAGATTTTCTTTAACACTATTTAGTTCCATATAATCAAGAACAAATTATATTTTTATCTTTAAAGTCCTGACTCAAATTATAGATATTCCCTGCCCCCATAAATATTATCACCTCTCCCCCTTTAAGCTGATCGAATAATTCTTCATTGGAAGCATAAATAGCACCAGGAACAGAAACTGCTAATTTTTCTGAGCTAATCTTTTCTTTCAGATCGCCTCCTTCTCTTCCCGCAACATCATAAATATCAACTAAGAACAATTTATCAACTAATTTAGTCTCAATTATTTCTTTAAAAGTCTTAATAAAATCATCTAGCAACAAGAATGTTCTCTGGTATTGATGAGGTTGAAAAACGCAGTAAATAATCTTATCAGGATATTTCTGTCTTGCTCCTTTTAAAGTAGCTAAAATTTCTGTTGGGTGGTGGCCATAATCATCAATTAAAACAAAGCTGGGAAATTGTGTTTCCTCAAATCTCCTCCATGAGCCCATATATTTAGATAAAGAGGAGAAAGATACCTCATCTGGTATATCAAGCGTCCTAGCTACCTTTAAAGCCGCCAAAGCGTCTAATATATTATGATCCCCAGGAATCTTAACTATCTCTTTTAACTTTTTAACGCATCTTTCTTCAGTTAAAGAAAAATCTACTGTCTTTTTGTCTGTTTGTATTTCAGTTTCTTTCAATTTTACTAAAATACCATCAGCCCCTAGATGTGAAACAAATTCATTAAAAGCCTTCTTAATATTTCCGATATTTTGATAATAATCAAGATGATCTTCTTCAATATTAGTCACCACAGCAATCTTCGGCCAATAATTAAGAAAAGACTCTTCGTGTTCGCAAGCCTCAATTACTAAATATTTAGATTGACCCATTCTAAAATTAGTATCTCCAAATTCTTTTAATTTAGTTCCCACAACAACCGTTGGGTCTAACCCTGCCTCAACCATTATCAAAGCAATCATTGCGGTAGTGGTGCTTTTTCCGTGAGTTCCAGAAACAGCAATTGTAAAATACTCTTTAGTTAATTCTCCTAAAGCTTGCGGATAGCTTAAAATCTTAATTCCTTTGAATTCAGCCTCTGTTATCTCAGGATTACTATTCTTCACCGCTGGACTGTGAATTACTAAATCGTAATCATCTTTAATGTTCTCTTTAACGTTAGGGCCGATGACGACATGAGCGCCTTTTTTAATTAAATCATCAGTCAAAGAAGAAGAAACAACATCAGAACCAAAAACTTCGTCTCCTTTTTCTAAATAATATTTAGCTAAAGCTGAAACCCCTATTCCTCCGATGCCGATAAAATGTATTTTCATATTATTTTAATGGAATTGATTTTAAGACTGCGTAATCTGCTCCGCCTCTTCCTAAATTACTTTCCATGATTTCAATTGAATTAACGGGAAAAGATAAAGAAACATCTTTAAAAATATCTGGCCTCTCTTCTGGTTCAATTCGGTTAAACTGCCATTGAATTACTTTGCCTAAAGTAATATGCGGCACAAAGCCATTGTCTGGCTTTTTAATATCCAATAATTCTTTTTCTAAATCAGCTTGCAAACTTCCTAATTCTAATGAATTTTCTCCCGTCGCCCAAATCATTTTAGGAGAGCTTGCCTTAGGACCATAAGAAATATTCTTTAAGTCGATTACAAAGGAACCGTGATTCTCTGCTATTTTCTCAACCCTTTCAATCATGGAAACTAATTCTTCTAATTCAATATAGCCGATAAAGAATAAAGTAATGTGCAGATTATGCTTTTTACTCCACTTGATTGGGCAAAAATCATTAAAATCAGTAAAAGATCGGGCTATTTCTTCCTGATGCGCAATGAGTTTGTTTTTGGTGCTTTCTGGCAATCCAATACTGATAAATATTCTTTTTTGCATATTTAAAGAATATCACTTTATGTAATACTGAGCAATATATATAAAAAGAGACACTCGTTATTTTGAGTGCCTCTGGGAATAAATCCCTTACGCTGCTGCCAGCTTTGCCTCGACGAGACGTCCATCTTGAAAAACAAAATGATTCTCGCCTATGGCCGCCTTTATCATATCAAGGCCGTCTTCACTCTTTGCCGCAATGAAAACCATTGGACCACCCAGTCCAGCAATCCTTAAGCTTTGCGACTTTCGAATCCCTAAGTGAAGATTACAGTTTTTTCTACGGGCAATCTCGAATTGAGCGAGACTAGCGACAATACTTAATTGTCCGCCATTCTCTTCCAATAACTGCGGTAACGTTTTTGGCTGATACGTATTGACCACTCCAAATTTTTAATTTACAGATTTAGAAATTTGTATACGAATATACTAATCCAATGCGTCTTCTTTGTCAAAACAATCATATTGTGTATAATAAAAGCATGAAAATAGATTTACACTGCCATACTAAATATTCTTACGATGCTTCTTCAAGCATTGAACAAATAATTATTCACGCTAAGTCAGTTGGCTTAGATGGAATTGCTATCACTGACCATGAAAATACCAAAGGTTGGGCAGAAGCAATTAAATTAGGAAAAAAACATAGTTTTCTTATCATTCTTGGTGAAGAAATAAAAACCACTAAGGGAGATGTTTTAGGATTATTCTTAAAGCAACAAATTGATGGATACAAAAAAGATCCTCGCTGGGTCATGGAGGAAATAAAAAAGCAAGGAGGATTGGTAGTTATTCCTCATCCTTTTCATGATCCTGAAAAATTTAAAGACGACATCGTTAAGTATCTTGATTTAATTGATGCTATCGAAGTTTTTAATGCAAGAATGTTAATTAAAAAATCTGACGATAAAGCACTAGAATTTGCATTAAAATATAATCTAGGAATGACTGCTGGTGGAGATTCGCATTACTATAAAGCGATTGGATATACATACACCGAATTTGATGGAACTACAGAACAGGAATTAAAACAAGCAATTCTAAAAAAACAAACAAAAATACATGGGGTAAAATCTCCTCTTATCTATGCATTTACTCTAATTTTAGCAAAGCTTGGATTGATGAAATAGAATTAATTGTAAAAAATTTAAGACAAATCAAATGTATAAAAAAATGGACTATAGAAAAAGTTGAAAGATTTTACTTTTTCTTGTCCATAATAGAAATTTTCCCTGCAGTTGAACCTTGATGTTTCCTTTCGGCTTTTCGAAAATAATAAACACGTAATAAGGATACGGTATACCATTTTCAGCGCCAAAGGGATTCCACGAGACAATCTGTCCAAACAAGGAAGCATTAAGAGCTTCTACGGTAACAGCATTTAAGTTTGAAATCTCCGAGACTGAATAATGCAAGCCTCTTCCATCGTCGCAATCAATAGGAAAAATAATTTTGTTTTCCGTATCAATTGCAAAATCTCCAAGCAATACATCTTTAGTTTCCGAAAGAAAATGATGGCCGCCTAGAACAAATTTATACATCTGTCCAGACATTCCTACCATCCATTACTCCGAAGATCTTCCTCCATTGGTATACTTATCAATGAGCCTCATAAATAATCTCCTTAGAATCTGATTATCTTTATATAGTAATAAAACTATTTGCTAATTTTGTCAATCCTTCACTATTGACATTTAATAAAAAGGTGTTATTATAATATTACCTTAACAAGGAGGTTAAGTTAATGAAGTGTTTGATTTGCATATTAACAATTCTTGCAATCTGCGCCCTAAGCGCCGGATGTGCCGACCCAGAAACGCAAAAAGAAGAATTCACTGTATCAGAGGAAATGGGATCGAACGAAATAGGATCGAACGTGCGCCTAATTATCATTCCAGACTACTCACAAGACTGCGGTCCCGACTTCAGTAAGTGGGAATCTTACCCCAGGGAGCGCTGCACAAAATACCAATTGCAAAAAATTATGTCTCAGCCTGATAGCATTTGCGATATTTTAAAGATGAACACAATTTATGATGACGGTAGCCTAGCGGGGGCGGAGATATATTTACGCAAAAACACATCTATCGGATGCACACTGTAAGGGAACTAAAAATCCTTTCTTTTTTTATGTTCAATTTTAGCTAAACTAGGACTAATAAAATAAAAAACTTAGAGAATAATCTGATTTTTTCATTTCTTCTCTAAGTGTGGGACTGACTACGGCTGACTTGAATTGGAGTGGTCTCGTAATTCCATCGTCCGAAAAACCACTTTCCTTTTCGATTGACCACCAGATAGCCGGTAGGATCATCCAGGGCAATGTAAATGTGCGAAAGATAAAAGAATCCTCTTTCTCCGGCAGCTTGGAAGTACTCCACGAGGAAAGGCTCTGCAAAGAGTGAAGCATGATGAGCTTCAACAACATTGAAGTCCCCTAAGGAAAAACACGATTCAATTGCTGTCAAGAATAGGATCTTTCCATCGTCGCAATCAATGGGAACAATCTCATTTCCATTGATTTGGAAATTTTTTGAAAAGATTTCCGTGTCGCGAGACAAGTATTCACTATCTCCGATATCGAAGACATACATTCCTTTCTCCAGCCTGATAAGCTCAGGCTTTCCACAACCATGACTACTAATAAACCTCATGATATTCCACTTCCTATATTTTATACACTATTATTAAATTTTGTTAACAAAAGAAGATTGAATCGAATTAGGTAAATTAAAAATACGGAAAATATTATCCTTTAATATCATTACTATCGCTGCAATTAAGGCTAATACAAAACACATCATGAAGGGAGAAACAATACCATTAAAATCAATTAGTAATCCAGCAATTAATGGTCCTATTACTCTTGCTAAATATTGAAATGTGTCGCTTATAGACATCCCGGTTGCTCTTAACTCTTCCGTAATATTTGTGGAAATAAAGGCTTTCGTAATATTTAAGCCCCCTGCTCTCCCAAGAGTAAACAATGCAAATAATATAATTAATAATATCGTATTCTTCGTAAGAATAAAAAATATTGAAGCTATGGCAACAAAAAAAGAAGTAATTATTAATGAATTTTTATGTCCCATTCTATCCATAATCTTTCCTAATCCCAGTAAACCAACCACACTAAGGATAGAGCCAAAACCAATAATAATTCCGACATTTGCAATGTTAAAATTAATAGATGTTAAATATAAAGGAACGGCCAAGCTAATAACAGATTCAAAAAATCCAGTTAAAAAAGCTCCTATTGTTAAATAAAATAAGAAATTCCACTTATTAGATCCTAGTTCTCCTAAAAGTTTCGTGAAATTAGGACGCTTTTTGTCCTGTTTCTGGACAGCGTTTTCGTTTTTTAAAAAATATGAAAGGATAAAACCAATAAAAGCAAGTATTGCCCAAACATAAAAAGCCATATGTAGTCCCCCATTTTTCAAGACCAAAGCTCCTCCGATTATTGGGCCCACAAAAGCACCTATCTGATAAAGACCTTCCAGTCTGAATAAGGCTTTTGTTTTTTCTTTATATAAAATAGTTACAATGCTATCGATAGAAGAATAATAAAAATTACTAAGCACACCTACAATAAAATACATTAAAGTGAAGAAAAGAATAGAGTCAGATATAGTAAACATTAATGCTACTATTGGCAAAGACAGAAAAACATAAAATAATGTTTTTCCCTTGCCTAAAGTATCAGAAATCCACCCGCATGGCATTACTAAAAATTTCGCAGATGCATAAAGAGAATATATAATACTTATTTGCGATGCACTTGCAACACCAGCAAAAAAAGAAGGAAAAACCTTCGATACAATATTAAACCCAGTTGACCATAATCCATGCAATAAATATGGAATTTCTTTGTATAATTTCATCTTTTAAATAATAACATCACCTTGTTTATTTTTCAACCTATAAATAACTTTACTTGAATAAAATAACTTTATTGTTTAAGATATGTTTAATATGAAAATCGATATGCATTGCCATAGCTATTATTCAAATGACGGAATCAATTCGCCAAGGTCTCTTTTAATTGAAGCTAAAAATAAAGGATTAAATGGAATCGCTTTGACTGATCACAATACAACAAAAGGATGGAAAGAAGCTCAAGAAGCTGCTGATAAAATAGGAATGATTTTGATTCAGGGAGAAGAAATAAAAATTAAAGAAAATAATAAAACTATTGGAGAAATTCTAGCTTATTTTACAACCAAAGAAATTAATTCCGAAAGAAAAACTGTCCAAGAGGTCATTAAGGAAATTCACAATCAAAATGGATTAGCAATAATCGCTCATCCTTATCATTGGAAAAAACCATTTAAAGAATTAGAAAAATATAAAAATCTGGTTGATGGTATAGAAATTTTCAATTCTCGCAGTCAATCTAAAAAAGGAAATGAAATGTCTGCAAGGTTTGCCAAAAAAAATAACTTGCCCAGAATTGCTGGAAGTGATTCCCATACTATCTTTGAAATTGGCCAAGCTTATATTGAAATCGATACAACTAATATTGAAGAAATGAAAAATTTAATAAAAAATAATGATGTTCGAATCAAAGGAAAACAAACCAATCCAGCAATTCAAATTTTTGCTGGATTAGCTAAATTAATTCACTTTTTCTATCAGCCTAATTAATTAACTCGCTAACAATAAGCTCATCAAAAGAATCTATAATCTTATCAGCCCTACCCAGTTCTGATTTTTCGTGAGTAGTCGTAATAGCAATACATTTTATATCACCAGCCTTAGCTGCTTCGATTCCATTAGGAGCATCTTCTATCACAAAACACTCATTTATTTTCAAATCAAGCATTTCTACTGCTTTAAGATATGTTTCTGGATCAGGCTTACCTTTTTTAACTTCTTCCGCAGAAACTATAACATCGAAATAATGCTTTAAGTCTAATTCTTCAAGGATAGCATTAGTCTTGAATTTCATAGCGGCTGTTCCTATCCCCATCTTTATTCCATTCACCTTTAAATCATTCAAAAATCTTTCTATTCCTTTGGTGGGCTTTATTTTAGTTTTCTTAATTTCTTCAATAAAGTATTCTTCCTTTCTGCGAGTTAAACTTGCGGCCTCTTCTTCTCTCGCATCTGGTTTAATGTATTTTTTCACAATTTCTTCTCCCTTCATTCCAGTAAAAGATTTATATTTATCAAAAGTAAGATTTAAATTAAAATCAGCAAAAACTCTTTTCCAAGCTGTAAAATCTTGATCCTTATTATCAGTTATAACTCCATCCATATCAAATATTACACCTTTAATCATATTATCCTTCCTTCTTAAGCTCTATTAATGTTTTATAATTTCTATAAAATCTCTGGAGGCAAGTTACTAGGGAGAAAAAAGTTATTATATATAAAAAATATATCATATAATTCATATATATTAATCCTAAAATAATTAAGATTAATCTTTCTTTTCTTTCCATTATCCCTCCACCACTCTTTCCTCCAACAGATTTAGCATGCTTAGAAATATAACTTGAAAGCATAAAAAAAGCTATTGCCATTGAAGCAGGAGCCCAGAATTCTGGATTTAAAAATCCCAAAGCAATATACCAAGAAATCTCTGTGATTTTATCAGTCACTGAATCAAAAAGTGCCCCAAATTTTGTTTCTTTGTGGTTAGCCTTGGCTACCGCACCATCAAATCCATCCATTATTCCAGAAGCAATAACAAAAATAAGTGCTAATTTAAAATCTCCTAGATAAATTAAATAAGCGGCAATAAATCCAAAAACTAAAACAAGGAATGTCACAAAATTAGCACTAATTCCTATTTTTCCAAGAAATTTACCAACGTTAATTGTTATACCTGAGAATAAGTTTCTTAATTGATCTGTTAACATATTATTTTTATATTACTTTAATGTTTTGCTTTAATCGCTAAATAAACTCTTTGAAGTGCCGTAAAATTTGATACAACGGCAATAAAAATTAATACATAGGTTGTCCAAGTTAAACTTCTATCAATTACTCCCATTAGTAAAGCTAAAGAAAATAAGATTGTTCTTTCAGGTCTACTCACAAAGCCTCCCTTTACTTCATTACTTGTCAAATCTTTTTCTTTCGCTGCTGCCTTAACATACGATATGGTAATCGCAGCAAACATTATAAAATAGACCCAAACATATCCGGGTAACAATATTGTTGGAAGTGGCAAAAAAAGCATTCCCAAGAACACAAACATATCAACATAACGATCAGTTACCGTGTCTAAGTATCTAAATATATTATTATATATATTCCTATGCCTAGCTATTATTCCATTTAAATAATCAGCAAAAATAGAAAATAATAAAAAAACTACAGCAAAAATGAATGATTGCTTTATTATATAATACATAGAAATTATTCCAAATAACGCAGAAAGGATTGTCCATTGATTAGGACTAATTGGCAAATAGGAAAAAACATTTCCTAATTTTTTTTCTAAACCAATAAATTTATTTCTATTTTCGTATAACATTTATTTAATCAATTTTTTCATCAAAGGCCATAAAAATTCTTTGAATCGCAGTGATATTAACAAGGATGCTCATAATAATTAATATAATAGTACTCGAAAAAAGAGTTCGGTCAAATATCGCAAAAAACAATATTAATGATATTGTTATTAATCTTTCTCCTCGAGAAAAAAGCCCTCCCTTAAGCTCCTCCGTTACCATATTCTTTTCCTTGGCTGCGGCCTTAGAGTATGTCGTAATTACTGAACCGAAAAGAGCTAAATAAACCCAAATATAATGATTGAAAAATATCGTCGGCATTGATAGAAACAATAAAGAGAATAATGTTATTCCTTCAACATATCTATCTAATATTGTATCTAAGTAAGCTCCCTCTTTACATTCTTGATGTCGATTCCTTGCAACAGATCCATCTACAGAATCTAAAATAGCAGCAACAATAAAAAAAATTAGAGCCAAGGTAAAGCTTTGCTTAATAATTAAAAATGCAACCAATAAGCTAAACACCACGCTAGCAACAGTATATTGGTTTGGAGAAAAAGGAAGTTTATTAAAAACTTCCCCTATTCCCGAAAGTAAACCTTTAAACAAGTGCCTTTTTTTATCCAACATAAATATATAAAGTTTTTAGTAAGCACTTATTACTTATTTTTAAAATTTTCGAATTCACTCATAATAAGATTTGTAATTTCGAAGCTAGCTTCCTCTTGAGAAAACTCTCCAATTGTTCCAAAGGTTGGCCAGTCATTAATATCAACACAATAAACTTTATTATCATCTTTTGTATCAATAACAAAATCTCCACCCAAAATTTTTAATCCAGTAGCTTTCTCTATAGCCAAAACACTTGCTTCAACCTCTTTAATCGCTTTTTCTGGAAGACTTTCTTTTGATGCTTTAGAAATTATTACTTTATCGCCAATACCATAAAATTTTAAATCTTCCCCTTTTATAAATTTCTGAACCATCACTTCATCTACTCCCAAACATCTGTATGTTTCCATTGCAGCATTAAAGTGAAATTCTTTTTCGATAACAAACCAATACTCATGCCTATTTGCTGGTTTTAACATTGTCTTACCCTCTATGTCTGAAAATTTAAGTTCATCGATAGAATAAATTTTAGCCTCGGGTATTCTTACTCCGCACTCAGCAGCCTTAGAATAAGTTAAAAAACGATTAAAAGAAACCCTAATTGATGCCGGAGAATTAATAACAAAAACTGGCTTAGTGTCCTTGATTAAAGATAGATAATCATTTATACCAGCATCTCTCGCCATAGAAAAAATCAAATCGCATTCTCTGTCTCCAGCTCTTTCTTTTATAAACTGTGAAGGAAACATTGTCGATACATCAAACCCCCTTTTTTCCATTTCTTTAGCAACAAAATCTAAAATCATCTGATCTGATCCTGGCTTACCCGCTAACTTAGTTTCTCGGTATATACCTATAGCTTTTAATTTAGACATATGATCGTAATTATAATTTTTGTATTAGATTAGCAGAATAAGCTTTCATCGCTTCCAATTCTTTCAATCCCTTTTCAGTAGTTTTGTAAGCTTTCTTGCCAGCATTTCTTTCACGGCTAGCATAGCCGTCATTCTTTAATCTAAATAAAACACTTTTAACCATTAACTCATTGGGAAGAAAACCGAACTTCTCAAAAATTAACCTTGAAACATCTTCTTCTTTAACCTCAGCTTCTTTAGCTAAAGAAAGAATAAATGTCCATAGATTGCCTTCGGTAACTGAATTGATGAATCTTTTGTTTGGTTCCATAATTTTTTATTTTATTATATTACCTTTCTCTTTTATTAGCAATAAACTCTTCAATCATTTCCCTAGCTTTCTCATCGGTAAATTGAGTCATCGGGTGCTTCATGAAGTAAGCCGAAGAAGATAATAGTGTACCACCAACTCCTCTATCTAAACCGATTTTTAATAATCTGATTGCTTCAATAACACAACCGGCTGAGTTTGGAGAATCTTCGACTGACAATCTTAATTCTAATTCTACTGGTACGTTACCAAACTTCCTTCCCTCCATTCTAATAAAACAAACTTTATTATCCTTTAAGAAAGGAACCCAATCTGATGGACCAACGTGTAAATTATCATAAGATAATCTCTTAGCTAATTGAGACTCAACCGCTTCAGTCTTGGAAATCTTCTTAGTCTTCAATCTAGCTCTTTCACCGTACATATTTAAGAAATCTGTATTTCCTCCAACGTTCAGCTGGTATGATCTATCAATTGTAACTCCTCTCTCAGCAAATAAGTGAGATAAAACTCGGTGAGTAATGGTTGCTCCGATTTGTGACTTAATATCATCTCCGATACAAGGAATTCCCTTGTCTCTAAATTTCTTCTCCCATTTTGGATCAGAACAAATAAAGACTGGCATGCAGTTAACAAGAGCGACACCAGCGTCTAGTGCTGCTTGAGCATAAAATTCAACAGCTTTCTGTGAACCAACTGGCATATAGTTTACTAAAACATCTGCTTTTGATTTCTTTAACTCCTCAACTACATCAACTGGCTTCTTATCTGAAGGCAAGAAAGTCTGCTCTTCTGGGTAATCTTTCATATGAGCAGCAACTCCATCTAAAATCGGCCCCATTTTAACAATAACTCCTGTTTTTGGAACATCATGACAAAAAATTTTTGTACAGTTTGGCTTTTCAAAAATAGCTTGAGCAACATCTTTTCCTACTTTTCTCTTATCGATATCAAAACAAGCTACTATTTTGATGTCTGATATTTTGTATCCTCCCAAAACATTATGCATTAATCCTGGAACTACTTCATCATCATTCTTAATATCCTTGTAATACTCAATTCCTTGAACCAAAGAGCTCGCACAATTGCCTAGTCCGGCAATAGCAATTCTGATTTCTTTTTTCTCACCAGCTGTTTTGGCTGGTTTTTTTACAGCTTTTTTTGCCATATTAATGAAAACTATTATAATTAATTATATTTGACTCTATTTTACACTGGTAAAATAGTTTGTCAACAGATTTGTAATATTTTTGTATAAAAAAAGGAGTCTCATTTAGATTTCTTTTGAGAGCTCCGGGCAAACAAATTTTGCCTTTTGGAATAGAATTACTATTCCGACTATCTCGAATGTAATTATTAACATTACATCTGGGAAGATTATAATGTCCCCCCTGAGACAGAAATCAACCGTCAAAAACAACAATACTGCAAGGAACAAAGGAATGATCCACCGGTCAGTATCTCCTGTTTTTCTTATTGCCTTAATTTCTTGTACAATTAAAAATACAAGAAGAACAGCAATAATCAACGGCAATGCACTCATTACATCTATTCCCGATATTCCTGCCGAAACAAGAACAAGGAAACAGATTATAAAGTAAGCAGGCATTTTTTCGTCCATTTTTTCCCTCCTTAGGGTAATCATACTATACAATACATAAACACTATTGTCAATACCTTTACTATCCCCCTCAATTCAACTAGAATAAACATATGACACCTTTTGAAAGACTCACTAAATCAAATACTAAGGAAAATCTTTGGATATATATTCTCGCCACCTTAAAAAAACATTCTAACTATGCTTGGGATTTGCATTCTTCAATTGAAAAAGACTTTGGCTTCAAACCTGGCAATATCACACCCTACCGCGTCCTCTATCGATTAGAAGAGCAAGGTTTTGTCAAAAGTGAGCCAGAAGAAAGACGAAGGGTTTACAAAATCACCGAAATGGGCGAAAAAGAATTAGATAAAGTAAAAAGCTTCTATTCAGAAGTATTAAAGAAGATAAGCTAGAATATGGAAAAAGAGAAAAAAACAAAAGAAGAAAAAGAGACTGACATTCAGCAAGTCGTCAATCATTTTTTCTACACCAAAGGCTTCTCTCTTGACGAAATTAAAGAATCAGCTAAAAAGAAGAAGATAATCTATTCTCGATTCACGAGACCAGCCAAAGAGCTGATTGATTTAGCTGGTTCAGTTAACAAAGCCAAAGAAGCAATGACGACAGTTGCTGATTGGGCTAAATCAAGAAATCTTGATTACTCAATTGAAACAGTTTTCAAGAAATGGCTAGAATTAGGAAAATTGAAACCCAAAGAGATTGTCAAAAAACCATACTATCGAAACCAACCCATGATCTGGTCTCAGACCAAAAGAAAATGGTATGTTATCGATGACGGCGGAGAGTGGCTTGAATACGCCGACAAAGAAAACAAGATTGAGTGGAGAATTGAAAAATAATAAACTATAAAAGAAAAACAAAATGTTATCATACGCAGAATTAAACCGAGGCGTGATTATTGTAATTAATGATCAGCCTTACGAAATATTAGAAGCTTTAAGTACTTTTAAAGGAAGAGGTCATTCTTACCTTCAAATGAAGTTAAAAAACCTAATGAGTGGTGCTGTTATCTCCAAGAGTGCTCAACCTAGGGATTCCTTCGAAGAGGCTGATGTTGAAGAACAAGAAGCTAAATTCATCTTCGGCAATAAAGGAAAATACACCTTTACTGATTCAAAAGGAAAAAGATTTGAACTAACCGAAGAACAAATTGGAGACAAAGCTGGATTCCTTAAAACTAATGAGGAAGTAAAAACCATTATCTTTAATGACAAAATCATTAACGTTATTATTCCTATTAAGGTTCAATTGAAGGTTACTGAAGTTCCACCAGGAGTCAAAGGAGACCGAGCTCAATCAGGAACTAAATTAGTAACTCTTGAAACAGGAAGAAAAATAGATGCTCCGCTATTCGTCAATGAAGACGATATAATTGAAATAAATACTGAGAGCGGAGAGTACGTCAGAAGAGTAAATGAATAAATTAAAATCACCGATTATATCTCGGTGATTTTTTTATTTCACGAATAAATTACAAAAACAATGTCCATCTTTTGCAATTTCTTCTTCATGATAAACACAAGGACAGATTATTCTTTTGTCTTCCTTCTTATTCCCAGTCATTTTCCTGCAAGGACAATATATCTCTCCAAAGTTTTCTTTGCGAATCAATAATCCCTTAATAACTCCCGAAGCTACAATATCATTAGGATTAAGTTTAAATCCTTTACTTTTAGCATATTCATCGCTTATTTGTATTAAATTTTCAATATCTTTTTCTTCCATTTTAGATATTTGAATTTATCCAGTTCCTAATCTCTTCTTCTTGTTTTAAACCGATAAACTTATCTTTAACTTCTCCATTGATAAACAAAACAACGGTTGGAATCCTATCAACTTGAAACAAGTCTCCTGTTTTAGGATTTTTATCTAAATCCATCTTGTAAAAATCAACCTTACCGACATACTCTTCGGCTAACTTCTCGACAATTGGTCCCAACATCTTACAAGGAGGACACCACTCGGTAAAAATATCAACCAATACTGGCTTACTATTTCCCTTAACCGCTGATTCAAAAGTATCGTCTGTTAGAATATTCATCTTTTTGTCTATTAATTATTACAAACATATTATACATGGAAATAAAAAAAGAGACAATTAATGTTGCTCATTTTTTCTTCCCCTTCTGCCTACAGAAACCGCCTTTGTGCGAATTCTTCTTTCAAGCCAAGGGTTAACATTTCTTTCGTTAATTTTTCTAAATCCTTGAAGTGCAACCTCCATAATTTCTTCCGTGGAAAATTTCTTTCCACTCAGGACGCCCTTGTTTATTTTACGATAACAATAGATAAAGGCTCTGAGGATTGCGTTTTCCATTTCTCTGATAAGTGCTTCAACTTCATCGTGACAATCGCGGCAAACATAAACCTTAATCGGATTATCTCCGAATACCGCTCTTTTGAAGATATGGTGTTCTGTTAGGGCAACATCTTCCATTTTACAGATTGGGCATCTCCCAATCTTAAATGGCTGATGATAACCATTACCATTATTCCCATCACCATTTCCTTTCTTGTCACTCCTTGTGAATTTTGCCAAGTTGAATCCTCCAAAACTATTAAGAGTAAGGATCTTGAATTTTCAAGATTCTGATTTCATTTTATTCTTATTCTAATAATCCGTCAAACTACTCTTTTTCAATATCTTTTTTAATCTCCTCAAACTCATTTTCAATCTCTTTAAACTGTTTCTTGGCTGATTTGATTATTTCAGCTGCCTCCTTTACCTTTTCTAAGCCCTCCTCAACATCAACCTCTTCCTGATTTTCAAACCATTCTGCAATTGATGATAATTTTTTAAGACTTTGGTTAAGATTTTTTTCTTTCATCTTTTTGTATTTTTTTAACTTGCGTATTAATTATTCCGTTATATACTTTTAAATCAATAATATCTTCGACTCGAACATCATTAATGTTTTTGATTACTCCTTTTTTGCTATTTGCAATACAGTATCCTAACTTTAAATTTCTTTCTGGATCGTTCTGATTAATTATCTTTTCGATATTCTCTAATTTATCTCCCATTTTCTTAATCTCATTTTCAAGTATTTTAGGGATCACAGACTTAATTCTAAATTCTATCATTTTAAACAAAGTTATTACTTTTTCTAGCTTATTCTTAATCTTTAAAAATAGATTATTCGTTCTATATTCCAATCCTTTTATGGCAGAAGAAAAGGAATTAAAGATTTCCCTTTCTTTGCTCTTTAATTCTAGCTCTGCTTCTTGCCAAGACTGATTTAGTAAATTAGCTGCTGCTGTCGGAGTTGAAACCATTTTATCAGCTGCTAAAGATAACAATGGCACATCTTTATCATGACCAATCGCCGCAATCACTGGAAAAGGAAGACTAGCCACTTCCCTAATCAAAACCTCATTATTAAAGGCTAAAAACGACTCTAATGAGCCTCCACCTCGCATAATGACAAGAACATCAATATCCTGTTTTTTGATGGTCTTAACGCTGTTTAATAGGTCTTTAACTGCTTCCAATCCTTCAACTCGTGAGTCGATGAACTTGATCTGGAATCCAAATCTCCCTAAGTTGTTTAAAAAGTCGGAAATAACCGCTCCTTGTTTAGAAGTAATAATACCAACCTTCTTAACAAAAGAAGGAATTTCTTTCTTTTTACTTAAATCAAACAATCCTTCATCTTCTAATTTCTTCTTTAATTTTTCATATTCTTTTTTTAATTCTCCCTCTCCCATCAATTGAATTGTTTTTGCTTTAAAACTTAAGCGACCAGTCGGAGGATAAACATCAGGAATTCCTTTGGCTACGATTTCCAATCCTTCTTTTAGCTCCACTCCGCATAACTTGTAATCATAATTCCAAATAACACAAGACAAAACACTTTTATCTTTTTTGTCTTTTAAAGAAAAATACACATGGCCAACTGAACTAATCTTAACCTCTGAAACTTCCCCCACTATTCTTGCTTCAAAAGAATTAAGTATTCCGTTTAATAATTTAAGATAAGCAGAAATAGAAAGAATATTATTCTCTAAAAGTTCTTTTACTGCTGATTTGCCTTTTTGTTCCATAATATTATTCTACTCTTTTAGCTTATTTGTGCAAATAAAAAAAGATGCCCATAAATATTATGAGCTGGTAGATTTCACTACCTTTAGCGCCTCATTATTGTTTTTAATAAGAGGCATAATTTTTTGAGGAAATGGGAACTCCCAGCTATATCCCAGCAGCATGGGTCTTGATGCCTGGAATTCAGCTCCAATCGCTGGATTCAGGGTTGCCATCATGATAACAGAATCAAGATCCTTGATATCTCTTGTTCTTCCCTGGCTTACAGCCAAATATATTTTAGCTGCAATCGGATTATCTTTTGACTTCCAGCTTCTTGCCTCTGAGCTAGGCTTCTTCTGAACACTGTAAGTCATCATTCCTTTCCAATCATTGGAAACAAGGCGAGAACCCCATTCCCTATTCGCGTAATCAATTGCCTCTTTTTTGAAGAGACAATCACTGATATCGTAGCTTCTTACTGTTTGCAAGTGGCTCAAAACCACTTTATTTCCAGTAGTCGTGAAAGACAAGACATGAATAGTGCCAGCAACTTTCAGCGGTGGACAAGCAACGTCAACGTTGTCGGTATGAAGCAATTTGTTTAATTGCTCCATATTGAGATGTGGCATCAAACTTGCAATACCTGCTGCTGTTGGATTGACAATATTCTCCTCGTAAATAGCGGAAATTCTTTCTTTATAAGAATGAACCATTAAACACCTCCATCAAAGATGGTTTTAGTATTATACAAGATATAATTTATCAGTCAATAGAAAAAACAGCCCTAGGCTGTTATTTCTTCTCGTGTTTGATTTTGGCCATAACTGCATTTTTTCGATAATTGCAGAAATCACATTCAGAATTAGGTTCTGGAATCTTATCGCTCATTAAACAATCTTTAATGTCATTTAAAGCGCCTTCTATCCAAGAAGTATCTCCTGTATATGGAATAACCTTGATATCAAACTCTAATTTCTTATCAAAATATGGCTTGCCCGTATCACCATTACAATAAACAAAATATCCAGTCGGAGAAACATTAAATCCATTCTTTTTAAATAACCATTGATAAATTTCCATTTGTCTTTTGTATCCTCTCTGCCATTCAGCATCTAGATTAACTTCACTAGTTTTCGAAGTTGCTTTGTAGTCAACAATAATAACTTCTCCTTTGGGATTAATCCAAATATCATCAATTGCTCCAGTAATTAAAAGATTGGTTGGTTCATGTAAATACTCAATCCCCTTAAAAGTATTTCTCCAAGTATCAATATCTTTATGCTGATAAGGAATAGCGTCAATTCCAAATTCCTCTATAAAAGGATGAATAGTCTGTTCTTTTCTATGCAAGTCAAATTCTTTTTTAAGCAAACAGTCAACTGCACTGTTTAGCGTAAAAGGAAAACCTGGCGGCCTGCCTATCCCCAAACGTCTATCTAAATAGAAACACTGAGGGCACTCCATAAACAAATCTATCTTAGAACGGCTAAGCTTAAAAGGAGTCCCTGATTTAGGATCAAAAATATTGTTTGATTTTTTGTAGTATTGTGACATGCTTGACAATTTAATTATAGATATGATAATATAATCATAGAATTCTTATGAAAAAGTACCTCTTAATGGTTCCGTCCTTAAGCGGTGCTTTTTCTTTTATACTCCAACTTTTTCCTTAAATTATATATAAAAACTATTTTTTCTTTAGCTGTCTTTTTAAGTAACGTTGAACAATTATTAAAATGAGGACTCATAACTGCCTTCAAGCGATTATGGTCATATAGATACGAAACTAAAGAATAAAAATCTCCATCACTTGTAATAATAAGTGCTTTATCGAAATTATTTTCAAAACAGTCAATCATGGCTTGAACAACTAGATCTGCGTCAATATTTCCCTTATGAGAGCCATCTTTATTGGGTAAAACAGGCTTAAACTTTAATATAAATCCAGCTTTTTGAAGTGCGGCATACATATTATTATTTTCTGGAACATATCCAATAAATAAATAAGCAACTGAAACTCCGTATTTTTCCTTTAAATAAAATCTAAATTTTTTAAAATCTAAAAGCCAGCCAAGATTCTTTATTCCTAGATTTAAATTTTGACTATCTATAAAGGCAAAATTATTCTCTTTATTCATTAAAAATATAATAACATATCTAAAAAGAAAATAAAAACTTGCTTTCTTTCTTTTTTCTGGTATAAAGTTAAGTATTGTTTTTATATGAAAGAAATCAAAAAAATACTAATTAAAAAGTCCTTAACTGGATTAGGATTGTACTCAAATATTCAAATCAAGAAAGGAGAATTTGTCATTGAATACACTGGGAGAAGACTAACTAGCAAAGAGGCAAATGAAAAAGGTGGTAAATATCTCTTTGAAATAAACTCTAGATTTACAATCGATGGAAGTGGAAGAGACAACCTTGCAAGATACATTAATCATTCTTGCCGCCCTAACTGTGAGTCTAGAATAAAAAACAATCATATACTGATATTTTCAATAAAAGAGATTAAGCCTGGAGAAGAATTGACCTATAACTATGGAAAAGAATACTTCAATGAATACATTAAACCATTCGGATGCAAGTGTGCTTATTGTAAAACAAAAAAACTATCAATTATTTAAAAAAAGATAGTTATTGTTTTATGCGATAAATGCCCACAGGTATTAGTGCTTCAAATCGAACACCTTTGCCGAACTCCCCAGTCTCCTTTATTTCTATCTTAGCTACAGCTAAGATTTCTTTAACTAGGCTAAGTCCTTGACCAGTATTCTTTCCAAAGCCAGGATCGAAACTCTTATCTTTTTCTTCATCTTTTATTCCAATCCCGTCATCTTCGTAAAAAAAGAGTAATTTCCCGTCAGGCAAAATCTGATAGCTTATTATGATTTTGGTTGCCTTCTCGCCATGCCGCAATGTATTATCAATGAGATTATTAACGGCTAACATTAAAGACGAATCAGCATATATCTCTAAGTCTTTAGCGTTATTTACAATTAATATATTAGGATAAATTTTGGAAAAATGTTTCTCCATTTCTATGGTCGAATACCATTGGGGATTATTTATTCCGTTCTTTTGATAAAGCTCTGTATTTATAATATCGAGCTTCATTATATCCAAAATATTTTGTATTCTTAATAGGTATTCTTTGGTTTTTGTTTCTTCGGTGCCCTCAGTAATTAAACCTAAGAGACCATAGATCGCCGTGATTTGATTATTTATTCCATGGCGAGTATTGCTACTCATTAGATTTAATTTTTTATTGGTTTCGATGAGATTGTTATTTAATTTTTCCTGCTCTCTCATTATTTTTTGCTTATTGATCTCGATTCCAATAAGACTACCAAAAGAAGAAAGCAGTTTTAAGTCTTCTTGAGAGAATTCTCTCTTTGTTCTTGTAAAAAAATACAGAATACCGAGATTCCCTGTCGGTGAAGATATAGGAACAGCTATACCTGAAACTATTCCCTCTTTTCTAACAGCGTCATCAACGATTGCTTCATGATCGATTTTATCATTTACAAAATAATTATTAACGATCATTCCTTTGCCGCTAGAAAAAACTTGCCAACCCATACCTTTTCCTTTGGAAACAACCATTTCCAAGTATGCTTTATTTATTATTCCTAAAGAATGTCTAATCTTTAATTTATTATCTTCTTTAAAGGCAGTGTATACACCATCAACTTTTAACAGCCGACAAGCCATTTTTAATATCTCTTCAACTTCTACGTAATTACTTCCAACCATGTAAATAAGGAAGTTAATTATAGTATCTAGGTTTATGCTCCGCCTTTCATTTATGACTCCGTCTACTATTTTCTGTTTTAACATAGCAAACATAGAATCAATATCGCCACCCTTCTGGACATAAAAATTAGCCCCATTATTGATAGCTTCAATTACTACGCTCTCTCTTCCCTTTCCGGTAAAAAGAATAAAAGGGATGCTCCCGAAATTTTTTCTTATTATTTTCAAGAATTCGATTCCATTCATCTCTGGCATTTCATAGTCAGAGATAATGATATCGTAATCACCCCTCGATACTAAACTAATGGCTTCTTTTACGGAGGCTGTGGTTTCAACTTCAAAACCCTCCTCCTCTAAGAAAAGCTTAGCTACGTCTAAAAGATCTAGTTCATCATCAACATAGAGAACCTTAATCATTGTAAGCACCTGTGAGTCGTATTCATTTTTCAACGAACTCATTCCTTATCCTAAACTATTTCTAATTTTTGTCAAAGGAAATTTCCCCACTAAGACTATTGCAAAATGGTCATCATTGCCTCATATTTAGGCCTAATTATCTTTTTTGAATTCTCAAAATTAAGTTGATTCCACTTATTTTCTAATTTTTTCCTAACTGATTCTTTAGCTTCTCCCTGAGTTAAATTTTCATACACAAAAGCTGCTTTAAATATTCCTGGAATATTATCAAAATTGCTTAAAGCATCTGCATCGGCAATTATCTTTTCTTCAATGCTAGTTGGATTATTCTTTTGCGACCCCCGATGATTTAAAATACACCTTTTAACCATCTCTATCTTTTGAGGAGGATAATTCAATTCTTTCAATTTATCTCCCGCAATCTTTTCTCCAGTAAGATGATGATCTTTCCTGCCATAAACTACTGAACCAATATCATGCAACCAGGCAGCAATCTCAACTACTTCCTTGTCTGCTCCCAACTCTTCAGCTAGCTCAACAGCATATTTTACAGTAGGAATAAAATGATAAACAAAAGGTTCGTAGCCATATTTACTGCTTGGCTTCTTTGACTCTGTTTCCACGAATTTTTTAACTTCTTCGATTGTGTTCATTTAGCAAAAATAATATTCCTATTAATAACAAAGGAAAAGATATTAAAACGAATGTATCCCATCTTTCGTATGTTTTAAAGAAGAAAGTGAAAATAATACTCATTAATATAAACATAGAACCTCCGACTCTTGGCTTCTTGTAAGCCAAGAATAAAGCTGCCAAAAGAATAATCGTTGTAATATTATGGATTATCAAACCTCCCATCTTTTCTAATAAAGACGCATCTGCATTAAAAACATCGAGAGACAAGAGAGCAATAAAAATAATGTAAACAATCGCTAACACCTTAGGAACTAAATTAGTTAATATTTGTTGTGTTTTCATATGTTTTATTTATTATTAATTATTTTTTTATTCATATTTATAGCTTATTTATCTTAAAGATATTATATCATAAATAAAAACTAACTAAAATTAGATGCTTTTTATAGAACGAACAATTTTTTCAATGAATAATTCGTAATCATTTAAAATTACCGTTCCACCAGAACTTACAGAAATACCATTTGAAGCTTCGATAGATAAACTATCTTTTATTCCTAAATAATATTTTTTGTATTTTGATCTAGTGTCCACTGTTTCATGATCACAGTTGGGGAGCTTAATAATATGTAATAATGTTTTTGTTGGTATATGTAAATTTGTTTCTGTATTGTCCCTAGATAATATAGTATATTTATCAATATTATGTTCAGTTATCTTTTCCCATTTTGTTATTTTCCCCTTATTATCATAATAAGGCAATTCTTTGGGTAGGATAATAATTTGGAAGTATTTTTTCCCATTGGTTCTTATATTTGCTGTTTCTCCTAGCATATTCTCAAAATAATTATTAGAATTTTGAGAATAGTTATTCATTACAAATTTCACAGCTATTCCAGCAAGATCTTCTCCATTTTTTGATATTAATATGTCAACGGTCTTTTCCATATATCTCCCTTTCATTTTTCCCTCCTTGCCATCGCCAATTCCAAGTGATTTAATGTCATATCCCTCTCCAAGCCTATTCTTAATATCTTCTGCTATCCCTCCATGCAGTATTATTAATTTCTTATTGCTTCTAGCTGATGTTTCTAGAAATCTAATAAACGAGCTGGCGATTGTTTTTAAAAATTGATTGTTGTTCATAGTTATTTTTTCTCAATTTGTAAGTTAAAAATTTTTGTAACTCAGAAGAAGATAAAGTAAAATAACCTCCACTTTTGTAGTTCTTTAATAATTTTAAATATTCAATAAACTCATTACTCTTTAAAACCTCTTCAATTTCTTGAATAGAATAATCAGATAGGATATATAACCCACTATAAACACCGCAGCCAGCAGGAACTAATTCAAGCCTAATACTGTTTATATCTTTAATGATTGTATTTACAGCAATCTTATTCTTATAAACATCTTTTATCGCCTGAGTTCTTCCAAACAAATACCATTGGCTTTTACTTTCTAAGCACCTTCTTTCTAATACATCCTTATTTTTTATTAAATGCTTGTAAATAAGCGGGTTCTTTTCTTTAATTTCAGAAATAGCTATTGGCTGGCCGAATTTATTATATGGAAAGACACACTTAGACCATTTTCCAGTGGAAGCTTTAAGGGTTTTAATTGTAAATTTATCAAATTCAAAATTATCAATAAAAACGCTGTCTGCCAAAGTAGCAAAACCGTTCTTTACAGAAATTTGCCCAAAAATATTGAAGTTATAATTACTTATCTGGTGTAATAGCGATAAGCTTTCATTTTTAGAAACAAATATATTTCCACCAATAAAAATATCAGAGTATTTCAATATTTCTACTTTCCGAGGCTTTTTATTAATCTTGTCGTATGTGTAATATTCTATACAGTCAGTTTTTTTACCAGCTTCAAATAATGTTATCATTGTGTAAGTGGTCGCATTAAATGGCTGAAAATGCCCTAAATCAACAATCTTAGTTAAATTCTTGTTTTTTAAAATGTATTTTCTAAAATTTGTACCTGCTTTACTCTTTAAGCAAGAGCTTGGGGTTATTAAGCACATTTTACCTGAACTATTTAGCATTTTAAGACCGATTTCAAAAAAAACTATATACAGATCAGTCATTCCATTCTGGCTAAACTTGAACTTCTTTACATTGTTGTAGCTTTCAGCTAGATTGTGGACTCTTACATAAGGAGGATTGCCTACTACAAAGTCCATTTGATTATTAAAACGGCTAACTGTCAGAGTGTCTGCACAAAATAAATCCCATTTAACATTCTTTAAGCCGAATCTCTTCGCTTCCTTGTCTAGATTATTTACGCATTTCTCAACCTCTTCTTTTTCAATCTCGATACCGTGAATATATTTTTCTAAATGATTTCTTAATTTAGTTGTTTTATCTTTCCCATACTTTTTTACAAAACATTTACAATATCTTTTTATTGTTTCAACTAAAAAAGCTCCGTCTCCGCAACTATTGTCAATAATATGTTTCTCTAAGATATCTTTTTTGTACCCTATTAAATCAAGAATATTATCAACTATAAACTTAGGGGTATAGATTCTCCCCTTTTCTTTGATATTGTTTTTATCTCTTTTGCTAATCATTTTATATTATTAATATAACATATTTATGACGATATTTGAAGTTTATATATATCGAGAAGTTGTGTTTAGACAAACTTGACTTAATCATGTTCCTATATTATAAAAGACCAACAGCTATTTAAAAATCTAGAAGACGTGAGACGAGTATTTAGTGGGCTTATCCCCTTTAAATATTCGTCTCATAATATTGTGTTGTGAGGCGATCCTTTACCAGAAGGAGTCTTGGTCCATATTGGGTGATATACCATGTTTGAAAATTTGTTTATGCCTAAAATAACGACCTTAAAGGAAGCCATAGATGCTTACAATAAATTCTCTGACGCAAAACACTGCTACAAAAGAAAATTTGTATTGCAAAAGTGGGATGAATTATGCTTTCCAACGATCCAAGAAATCATTCAGGACAAAGATATCGTTACCTTCTTCAGAAAATTAAACTCGAGCGATTTGCCTCCCGAAGGAAAATCCAGAAAAGCAATGGAGGCAGCCACAGAACAGTTCATATCCATAATCCCAACTCCTCAGCAAGCAAAGGATTGCTACAATTTCTTTTCAGCGTATCAAAATGGATACTATGGTAACAAGGGATCTGTTGCCGAAAAAATATTCGAGAAATGGAATGAACTAGTTCTCCCCGAAATCGAAAACGCGAACAGCATCCCCGAGATAAAGATTGCTCTCGAAAAAGCTCCCTACAACAAAGACCCCTTTATTAAGGGAATCTTGAAATGGGTAGAAGCCTGCCAAACCGTAGACGAAATTGAAGAACTGACAAAATACGTCATGAATAAAAGTTCAGCCTACAACAGTATTGCCTCGTCAGCCAATGACACCATCCACAAAAGAAAAACATCACTCCTCTTAGCCGAATCAACGAAGGCGACCGATATAGAGAAAATCAAGCACTACTATCATCTCGCCCCAAGCAAGAGTGCGGTCAAAATTTTCATCTTTGAAAGATGGCTCAATCTTTGCACTACCCCGGAAGAAGCAAACGAAGCATTCATGAATGCTCCAGAAGGCAGAGTAGCCTGCCAGCTCGGGGCCTACAAAAAGGTGAGAGATCTCGTTTTAACCAAACACACTTAATTTTTCCGAACGCTTAAAAACGCTCGGATTTTTTATTTAAAATAAAAAAAGCCTCTTTATCTGTTTTTCCTAGAGCTCCATTGAAGACAGGATTAATAGGCCACGACGATACATCTCTGATATAGAAAGATTTATAAAAGAAAATATAGCTTAACTAAAAATAGGTATCAATAAATATATCTTTGATCAATATTTTATTATTAAATTATAAAAAATATTAATATTGACAATAACTTCTATTTTTTGTATAAAATAATAGCTTCTTTGCCCTTTGAAAATTAAAGAAGCTCAAGGTGAATTACGATGACTTGGCCAATTTGGGTCCTTTTATGGATCGTTATTGCTCTGCCTCTTGGCAAACTTTTGCTCGGGGCAGTCAACAAAAGTAGAAAAAATGGCAAAGTGATGCTTATCAAGTTTTGCGGTATCGCATTAGTTGGTTACATCTTCATTGCCGCGAACACAAATGATTCTCTCATGATCTGGATGCTGGCATTCTTCTTGGGATTATCCTTAACAATCGATTTTGTCCTTGAAGGCAGTAAATTCTTGTCTATTGTCGCCGGAGGTACCACCATTATAATATTGCTGGCACTCATCTATACCGGCTTTGTTGCCGCGAACAACAATGCAATATATTTCGACAGCTTCATCACGAAATCGGATGGTTTCCCCATTCAAAATGAAGTACCCGACAATATGTTGCGCCTGACAACTCAAGAATTGGCTGAATCGATTGCTTCCCAGCACATGGGAGAATTCGGATCAACAGTCAAGATTGTCAATTCCCATGTGGGAGTTGTCGATGGCCGGTTGTACTGGCTCATCATGGTAGCTGATAAGCAAGCTTGGGGTTGCACCTTCAATACTGCAGGAATAATTGCAGTTGATGCGAACGATCCTGATAAGCCCATTAAAATCATTAGGCAAAAATTCAACGTGGCTGAAGGTCTTGATTTCCATTGGCTCGTCGGTGCAACCGGCGAAGTGAAAGCCAAAGGCTACTACAAAATTGATTCTGAGAACGTTTACGGTGACGCCTATCCAGTCGTTGCCCCAGATGGCAAATGGTATATTGCCCTAACTGCATTCCGTCCTGACCTTGAATTCGTACGTAAATACGACGGGATATACCAGATTGACCAGCATGGCGAAGTCGTAAACCACTTCAAGAATGACATCCCTAGCTGGATGATAAAGCCGTACGACGAAAGCAAGTTCCTTGAAGACGGCATAAAAGACTGGGGTGCTCACCGGCGTGGAGATACTTTCGATTTATGGGCTGGAGGCCTAGTCTGGCATGCTCCGAGCAACGATCGGTTAGAAATAACTGAGGACACCAGATTTGTCTACGACCCCGACACCAATCAAGTTGTTGCCATGGATATGGTCAATCCTATCCGCGACAACGATAACGGACAATTGTCTCTGGCTGGAGCCTTCAAAGCATCCTCAGGAGGAATATCATATTACGACCTGAGAAAATATGACCTCATGAGTGGCATCGCTGCCAGCGGTATCGTCAAAAGCAAAATCACTTCCCGTTCTGGATCAACCTACTACACGGCAATGGAATTGCTCTACCCGATGAAGGTGAACAATCAAACCAAATACGTCTGGTATGTTCCGATCTATTACCAAAGCCAAAACAGCAAGCTGATTGGCCTGGCTGGACTGGGAATCGTTGATGCGCAATCAGCCGACAAAGTGGTAGTCGAATACACTGGTGACGGAGTTACCGGAAGTACGCTTATAAAAAAATCCCGGGACAATTTCCAGGCTCTCTATACCGGCACTACCAAGATCGAACAGATTCCTTCGGGGACCTTGAACGGAACTATCATTTCTAAATACGAATCCTACACCAAGGATGGAAATATGAGGGAATGGATTTCCATATCAACCCCGCTTGGCGTAAAAGAGGTTTTAATCAGGAGTGATCTCCTGACTGACCCTGAAATTCTGGAAATCCAGAAAGCCAAGAAAGGAGACCGGATTGAGCTTCAAATTGACGACAGCTATGTCGTTAAAGACATTAACTTTTTTTACAAGACTATTAAACACGATAGTCTTTTCCTTTTGTATAAAAATATTTTGAATTAAAATTTTGAAACAAGTAATGAATTTATAATCTTTTTTAAGATTAAATTATGTATAAAAAAAGAGCCTATTATGTTGTGTAGTATATTGGCTCAATTATTTCGCATTCGACTGTACGCACAGAAGTAATTACTTCTGGTGGATAGTGGACACCGACCAAGTTTATTGACTTGGGATTGAATTGATCATTTAAGGCACCACTCGGTCCAAGTGAAAGCATTTCTTTTTTTGGATTTTTAACGATCATCACTCGACCATCCTTCTTAATGGAAATTATCACGGTAGGAATGGTTCCATCAATTCCAGTTGGGCAACTGGCTTCAACCCCAACGATAACATGAATCATTCCACTCGCAGTTTCGACAATAGCAGTAGGCAATTTCTTTCTCATGGTTTATCTCCTACCTTTTTGATAGGTGAACAAAAAATACCATAAACAGGTATTTTTGTAAATAGATAAAAAAGTTCTATATTGGCAGGGGTGATGAGATAAACTTAGAACATTTTTAAAGAAAACTATTTTAGCAATTTAAAAATACTTAAAAATTCATTTAACTTTTCATTAGAATTATAATTTTTTCCACCATGTAAATAAATACTGTATATCTTGCCATTGTTGTATATATAGACGCCATTGCCCATCGTCTCGTATGGTCCATGCCAAAAAGATTTTTCTCCTAAATTAGTGTAATCTTCTTTTATTACAGAAAAAGTATTATCCCATCTTTTCATGGCATCTTTAAAATCTTCTATTGTTTGATTTTTTATTACATTAACATCTATTGTTGTGCAGGTCTCCCAAGAATAGTCAATGCAATCACTTTTTACATTAAAATCTATTAATCCACTATTATCAGATGAATATTCCCCATTATAATAAAAATCTGTTCCCAAATAATCTATTTCTATTCCTAAGTCTTTATTTTTATAAGTCCCAATATTATTAATTTTTAGTAATTCATTTTCCTTAATTAAATTATTAATTTGCTTATCTTTTATTTCGATTGTTTTTTCTATTGATTCTTATTTAATATTATCATTTTCTATTTTTTCTTTTATAGAAATTCCTATTATAATTAGAAAAGTCAATATTGATAATGAAAATACAGCAAAGAAAATGATTTTTATTTTTTTCATAATTTCAATCTTACTTTATATTAATATCGGCTTGATTTTGCAGGGGCTCGTGGAGGACGTTAGAACCAGGATTAAAGAGAATATATTGTAGTTAGGTGTCAAAATAAGAACTTTTTTAGATTCTTAAGTTGATTATTATATAAACCTAATAGTGGAAAGCATTTGCTGATGAATAGGATTATTAAATCGGTAATCTATTATATAGCTTTTATTATTATTTCTAATAAATATTTTATAAGAGTTTACACCATAAAATTCATCGCAATATATTAATCTGTTAGCGCTTAAATCTCCTATTGTTAAATCTTCTATCTTTTTAATGCTTTCTGATGATGAATTAAGCTTGCACATAGAGTTTTCATTAATATATAGCATGTATTGATCTAAAGTTCTCTCGTCAACAGTAATTATAAAAGAAGCTGTTGCCATTGGATCACTAGGAATATCTCCAAAGCTAACTGATTTTTTAGATTCACTCTTCATTTCCCAACCAATTGAAGGGTATCTTACTTCAATTCCCAATTGTTCATTTTTATATATCTTCCAATCAGCGGTTTCATCTCCTTTTACTTCTTCGTTTGTAAGCTTGAAATTATTAATTATTTGATTAAAATTTTTAATACAATCTTGTTCTATTTTATCATTAGTTCCCCTATTGCGACCAATACGAAAACTTTTACCATTAGCCTCAAAGTATACTGCCTCTGTTAATCCCGCCCCTGCTGGATTTCTAGTCAATCTAATGCCATCTATGCCATCTATTTTTATTGAAGTTTTTACATATCCTTTTCCAATTAAATCTGCTATTTCAGCATCATTCGATCCCGACCAACCCATTGCAT
>Ga0172381_10000372_pt1 | contig 54396 bp, 55 predicted proteins | sample Leawel6488metaG_FD_119754 | JGI IMG/M metagenome (GOLD analysis project Ga0172381, IMG submission 119754) | Leachate microbial communities from a municipal landfill in Southern Ontario, Canada - Leachate well 64-88 metaG | ecosystem: Engineered > Solid waste > Landfill > Unclassified | place... | reverse complement strand
ACCTATTTTGACGACGCAAGAAGGTCAGCAGCAGAAGTTGACGCAAAAATCAAGTCCGGAAAGCCCGTTGGGAAGCTTGCTGGCCTCGTTGTTGCGGTAAAGAACGTGCTTGCAGTCAAGGACAAAAGGCTTACCTGCGCGTCCAAGATGCTTGAGAACTACGTCGCGCCATACGACGCTGCGGTCATCGAAAAGCTGCGCGCCGAGGACGCAATCATCATCGGCAGCCTCAACTGCGACGAGTTCGCCTGCGGAAGCGACAACACCAAGAGCGCGTTCTTTGCAACAGTAAACCCAGTAAGTTTCTTTGATGAAAAGGGCGAAATCACTAACATTTCTGCTTCTGAAAAATACGTCCCCGGCGGCTCCTCCGGCGCAAGCGCCGCTGCAGTTGCTGCTGGCTTTTGTGACTTGGCTCTTGCAACCGACACCGGCGGGAGCATCCGCTGCCCTGCAGCGTTCTGCGGAGTGACTGGATTCAAGCCCACGTACGGAACCGTGTCGCGCTACGGCATGGCGGACATGGCGATGAGCTTCGAGCAGATTGGACCGATGGCACCGGATGCCTATGGCTGCGCGTTGTTGCTGTCGGTCATTTCCGGAAAAGACTATCGCGATTCAACAACTGCAAAGACGGTTGCAGTATCGACACCAAACGCCGCGTTCGCAACGTCGGCCAAGAAAATCCGCATCGGAGTGCCCAAGGAGTTCTTCGATGGCGCAAACCCAACAGTTGCAAAGGCGGTCAAGGAAGCAATGGGCAGGTTTGCATCCAAAAGCGGGTGCGAGCTTGTTGACATCTCAATCCCCGCAGTCAAGTTCGGAATCCCCGCATACTACCTTCTTGTTTACAGCGAGTTCGCTTCAGCTATGCAGAAGTACGACGGCCTCAAGTATGGCGCAAAGCCAGAGTCAAACGACGAGCTTGTGCCGACGGTTAGCAAGGTGCGCACCGCAAACATAGGCAAGGAGTGCAAGCGCCGCATCATGCTTGGCACGTACATCACCACAAAGGAACACAAAGATGCGTGGTACACCAAGGCGCTCAAGGCGCGCGCGTACGTGCGGCAGCAATTCGACGACGCGCTTACGAAATGCGAATTCATAGTCGGGCCGACGATGCCGAACTTGCCGTGGAAAATCGGCGAGAAGGCAGCGGACCCGCTGCAGTCATACTTGGAGGACGTTCTTACGGTTCCCGCAAACCTGTGCGGCTTGCCAGCGGGCAGCGTGCCTTGCGCAAGAATAGGAAAACTGCCAGTCGGGCTCCAAGTGATTGGACAACGCGGCGCAGACTACGAGACGGTCTCGCTGATGGCCCAGATTGAATCTTTTCTTGCTGATTGAAAATGGACGACTCCGAACTTGGCGTAATGATTGGATTGGAAATCCACGTCCAGCTTGCGACAAAAAGCAAGCTCTTCTGCAGCTGCAACACCGACTACCAGACCGCGGCAGGGCCGAACGAGAACGTATGCCCGACCTGCACCGCACAGCCGGGGACAAAACCATACGACATGAACAGCTACGCTTTCGAGCAGGCGCTAAAGATTGCCCTTGCACTTGGGTGCGACAGGATGCGCGACAGCGTGACGATGCAGCGAAAGCATTATTTCTACCCGGACCTTCCAGCCAACTACCAGCGCACGTCAACTCCGATTGCCGAGGGCGGAAGCCTTGCGGGAGTCTCGATTACCGAAGTGCACATCGAGGAGGACCCCGGAAGGTACGACCTCAAGACCGGAATAGTTGACTACAACCGCGCAGGCGTGCCGCTTCTTGAAATCGTGACCGACCCGGTAATCACCTCGCCTGACCACGCACGGAAGTTCCTTGAGGAGCTGCGGGCAGTGCTTGACTATTTGGGCGCAGCACGCGACGTGGAATCCGGAAGCATGCGCGCTGACGCAAACCTCTCAATTCGGGGCCACAACCGCGTTGAGGTAAAGAACATCAACTCCTTCCACGGCGTGTTCTCCGCGCTCACTTACGAGACTTCACGCCAGCGGAACATGGTAAAGAACGGCCTCGAGCCTGACCGCGAGACGCGGCACTACGACGAGGACCGCCAAATCACGATGGGCATGCGGAAAAAAGAGAGCGTGGACGACTACCGCTACATTCCGGACCCGGACGTGCAGCCGATTGCGATTACAAAAGAGCAGCTAAAGAGGATTGGCGACTCGCTTCCCGAATTGCCGCGCAAGAAGATGGAGCGGTTCAAGAAGCAATACGGCGCAAGCGACGACGAAGCCTATGCTTTGTGCATGGAACTTGCGATGGCGGATGCTTTCGAGCGCATCGCAAGCAAGGTTGACGCCAAGCTTGCTGCCGGGTTCATGAGAGGCACGCTCAAAAAGCAGCTAAACTTCCGCTCGTGGGATTTTGCGAAAGTCGCGCCAAAGGAGCAGTTCATTACCGAGCTCCTCCTAATGCTATCAGGAAAGAAAGTCACCGACAAAGTCGCGGAGAAAATCCTCATTGACGCGATGGACGGAAAAACCGGCGCAAGCACCGCGGAGCAATACGCGCAGTCGGCCGGCCTTTTGGGGGTCCAAAGCTCCGACGAGCTTGGCGCAATAATCGAAAAGGCGATTGAGCAAAACCAGAAGGCAGTTACTGACTTTGCGGCCGGAAACGGAAAGGCATTGCAATTCATAGCGGGAAGCGTGATGAGGCTTTCGCGCGGAAAGGCAGACCCTGCTGCGGTTCAGGAGATTCTCAAAAAGAGGCTATCGAAATGACCCGTGCAAAGATTATCGTGGCAACTACCAACAAGCACAAGGTGCAGGAAATCCGCCAGATAGCGGAAATACTGGGGTGGGACGCGGACTTGGTGCCGCTTTCCAATTATTCGGACGCGCCCAAAGTTGACGAGACCGGCAAGACCTACGAGGACAACGCCAAGATAAAGGCGGTTGCAGTTGCGCAAAGGTACGGCATCCCCGCGCTTGGAGAGGACTCCGGCATGGAAGTCAACGCGCTTGCAAAGACGCCAGGAATGTATTCCGCGCGATTCATGGACAAGGCCGGAAAAATCTGCGGGTGCACTTCCTCGGCCTGCGCGCAGGGCGCGGCGAACCGGGACATCATAAGGCAGCTCGGCGGAAGCGAGACCGATGACCGGAGCGCAAGGTACGTCTCCGCTGTTTGCCTTGCATTCCCGGATGGGAAGATATTCTGCGCAAAGGGAGAGGTCAAAGGGAGGATTACCGACCGCGAGCGCGGGACCGAGGGCTTCGGGTTCGACCCAATATTCATGCCGGAAGAGTACGACTTCGAGCAGACTTTCGGAGAGCTCGGCCAGCGGGCGAAGGACTCCATCAGCCACCGCAGAAGGGCGCTCGAGGCGCTTGTTGCGAAGGTTTCGAAAAAATAAGCCCGAAGAACGGGAAAAAAGAAAAAATAAGCGGGCCCGGCGCGACTCGAACGCGCAACCGCCTGGTTGCTCCTGCCGAAAGCAGAGTAATACAAGAGTCCGTTCAATGGCGGGCTCTTGCGGCATTCGAAGCCAGGCACTCTGTCCGTTGAGCTACGGGCCCAGTTCTAATTATTAGGATTGCAAACAAACAAAAGCCATAGCAACGACAATATTTTTTTCAGATTGAAGCGTAACCGCCCTAAACACACAACCTGGTGCGTTGGAAATGCCGGAAAGAAAACTCAAGCCCTTTGGGACAAGAAAAACCATGCTCGGAAAAAGCGCGCTCGTGCTGCGGCCGGCGAGGATGTCGGATGCAAAGGCGCTCAACGGCATCGTCAACGAACCCGGGGTCAACGATTTCCTGCTGGTCGAGCGTCCGCTGAGCCTGCAATCCACCAGAAAAGTCCTAAAGGACAATAAGCACCCCTGGGTAGTCTCCGAGCTTGACGGCAAGGTTGTCGGCTCAATCAGCATACGGCCGGGAATCGGAAGGCAGGACAAAGTCTGCGGCTTTGGCATCGCGTTCTCGAGCAAGGTGCACGGAAAGGGCGTGGCAAGCGCCGCGCTAAGGGAGTGCCTTGGCTGGATGAGGGCGCAGGGGTTCGACAACTGCACCGCCCAGGTGAATGAGAACAACGCCAAGGCAAGGAAGTTCTACCACAAGATGGGCTTTAGGGAAGTCGCGCGCATACCAAGGCAGATGCGCAAAGGAAAAAGGCTCGTTGGCCTGTACGTGATACAGAAAATATTCAGGTGAAAATATGGATTCCTCCCCGCGAGTCAACCCAGTGTTCTTGTTGTATCTGAGAAAAACGCTTTCAAAATGCGGAGAAACACAGGGCGAATCAAATCGCCGGCTTTCCATTGGGGACACCATTTTCAACGAAGGCTCTGCTGAAATGCCGGTTGACTTGAAAGAAAATCGGAAAACTATTGAGGCGTTCCGCACTTTGCACAAGATGCCGAACGCTTCCGATGCGGAGGTCTTGTGCAAGGTTGCAAACCTCAGGGTTGAGAACTGCAAAAACGAGAAGGGCAACCCCATCTCTCTCAAACAACGCGCAAAAGACCACGAGATTGGCGCGTACCTGCACGAGTCGGGGGCAGTCCACATACGCATAACCCGGAAATAGGTGCACGATTATGGAACAACCGCAACCAGCGAATGGCTCGGAAAAAGCAGACATCCGCAAGGTGATGGAAAAGCTGCTGGCCTGCCCCCGTGCGCCTGAGCCGAGCGTTAAGTTTTCAATAGACTCAAGCAGGGACACTGAGAAAGGCGTGGAGTTTGACGTCTCGTCCCACCGCAACCAGACGGCATTCAACGCGCTTCGCAACAGGTTCAACCTTCCCAACGCCGACCACGCCACGCTGCTTGGCAAGTTCTTTTCGCACAGGCTTGACCGGTGCAAGATAAGCAGGGGCGTTGCGTTTCGGAACGGCTGCGAGATAACCTGCAGCATGTCGGACGGCAGCGTCAAGGTGCGCGTCGAACGCACCCGCTAGGGAAGGAAAAAAGCGGGCCCACGGGGATTCGAACCCCGGTCTGAAGCTCCGCAAGCTCCCGTTCTGTCCAAGCTATACTATGGGCCCACTGAAATTCGGAGAACGGAGTTAATGCGGAAGATACATATTGGGCTAAGCAATGCATAAATAACGCGCGCACCCCTTCTTTTTTGTGGCAAGCCTGAATTTGTCGATGGTTTAGATGGGTAAAAAAGCAGCGGACGATTTGTCCCGCAAAAAAGCCGCAGAGGCTCCGCCCAATCCGTTTGGGCAGAATAAAATCGCAATACTCTTGCCGGCCTGTTTGTTTGCTCTGACGCTTGTTCTAATCATAGCGTTCATGGCATTGCGACCGCAACCAGACGCACAGCCGGAAATTATCCCGTCGATTGAACCGGCACCCACAGGCATACAACCGGACATTAACCAGTCTGTTGAACCAACGCCGATTACGCTCCATTGCGGGAATTACGTATGCCAATCTGACGAAGACTGTGCTTCCTGCCCTGTTGATTGCGGCGATTGCCCCGCTCCGACGCCAACCCCGGCAGTCGTGCCTTATAGCCCGGACGTCCTGCTAATAGTCAATTACTCCCGGAAACTTCAGGGTTTGGCTACGGCAAACGGCTGGTGTGATTACAAAATCAACCCCGACATACCGATTAAGACGCAGGCCAATGCCATAATCCCAAAAACCAGTTCGAGTTCGTTCAATTATCTGGATAATACCATAGCCATCTACAAGTGGATTAAGGAAAACATCCAATACGAGCTTGGCGCGTCGTCGTATTCGTCCCAGACGGACATAGAAACGCTTACCGTGCGCGGCGGAAAATGCGACGAACAGGCGCGTCTTTTTGCATCGCTGGTCCTGTCCGTGGGCGGCATAGCCCGGACCATGACGATAACCGAATGCTCCCACGCGTTTGCAGAAGTGTTCTTCCCGATAACCAACGAGTCCGAAAAGCAGGTCATTTTTCAAAAACTGCGGCAGGAGTTCAACCTCACCGCGTCTGCTTTGTATTCTTCCAATGATTCAGATGCAAGTATCCGCGGCATTTGGATACCTTTTGACACTGCGGGTACGACCAGCCCGGGCCAGTACATAGAGGAATGCAGGCTGTCTTACACCAAGGGAACTACTCGGTTTTTCTGCCCGAACCCGTGTGCAGACCAACCGGCTAATTTGTATTATTATGTTGAAAAAGATAACTGCTGGAGCGCGTGTCCTGCCGGCTCCCGGATATACCGTGGAGCCCCGTATGTCTGCCATGCCTGTCCGAGCGACCATCCCTTCTCATATTCCGGGGACCCGTACGCCTGCCATTCTTGTCCGTCCAGCAGCCCCTGGTATTATCAGGGGTTATGCTACACTAACTGCCCGTACGGGACGCGCGGTGCAAGCGATTATTTCTGCGGGTAAAGGGAGGAAGAACCCGATGGGCCGCCGGCACGAAAATAGTGCAATCATAACAGGATTTAAGGGTTTCCGGCCCTAATGATATTCCTGCTTTTAGGGTTGGCTATGGGCCTATTGCCGATAGTAGCTAAACAGGACTAAAATTCACATTTGAAAAGGTGTTTTTGAAAATGAAGACTTGCTCAAGCTGTGGCTCCGGTACCAACGACTACGTCACCTTCAAGTGCCCGTCGTGCGGCAAGGAGACCGTAATCCGCTGCGCCGCGTGCAGGAAAAACAACACTAGGTACATCTGCAAGTGCGGGTTCCGCGGGCCATAAATAGCCAGGTAATTTGGGAGTTGCGCGTCTATGGCAAGAGGGAAGGTCCTGGTTGCCGGCACGTTCGACTTCATCCACCCCGGACACGTCGGCTTCTTCACCCAGGCAAGAAGGCACGGCAACAATCTTGTCGTGGTCGTCTCCCGCGACTCGAATGCGAAGATGATCAAGGGAAAAAAGCCGTATTTTTCGCAAAAGGAACGGCTGACACTTGTCAGCGCCATTGGGATTGTCGACAAGGCGGTCCTTGGGGATGCGAAGGATTTCTTTGCGGCAATACGCCGGGAGAAACCCGACGCGATAGTCCTTGGCTATGACCAGTGGGCCAAGGAAGTAAAAATCAAGGCGGCGCTTCATCGGGCCGGCCTTGAAGGGACCAAGGTTTTCAGGGCAAAGGCTAATTACCCGGAAAAATACAAGTCCTCAAAGATAAGGGAATATTTCGAGAGCATCTGAAATCGTTTTTGGTGGTTTGAAATGGGCAAAGTAATCACGGTAATCAAGGCGTACCCCGACGAGGGCGTTGACGTCGAGCAGCTCTCCGCGGAAATCAAGAAGCTCCCCGAGTGCTCGAGCACAAAGGTTGTGGAGATTGCTTTCGGCGCGAAGGCAATCATGGCGTCGTTCATTTGTGAGGACGCGGCGATGAAGGACTTCGAGGAGCTCGTGCGCACGGTAAAGGGCGTGTCCGAAGTCCAGTTCGAGGAAGCCGGCCTGCTCTAGGCGGCAACCCCCCCCCCCAAAACCCGTTCCCCATCTTTTTCTTCTTCCTATTCTCAATAGGCATAAATAGCTCCCAAGCCCATATACTCCCTGCGAGGGAAATCTATGCCGTCGGAACGCGTTGACTCCGGGATTCCGGGTTTCAACGAACTCATCAATGGCGGCTTCATGCCGCAGAGCCAGGTTCTCCTTTCAGGCGAGGCCGGCACGGGCAAGACCATCTTCTCCCTCCAGTTCCTGCTGCAGGGCGCAAAGACCAACGAGCCGGGGCTATACATCACGCTCGACGAGCCCGAGGTGAACCTGGCCTGGAACATGCGCAACTTCGGCTGGGACTTCGACCGGCTTTCGCAGGACAGGATGTTTTCGGTATACCACATGAACGTGTTCAAGGAAGGCAACGTCTTCGAAAAGATAAACTCCGAGATGAGCCAGATAGAGGAGGAAATAGAGGCAATAGGCGCGCGGCGCGTAGTAATCGACTCGGTGACCGCGTTCTCCATCTGGACCGGCGACAACCAGCTCCTGCGGCTGATGATGAGCTCAACCCTCGACCTGTTGCGCAGGAAGCACTGCACTTCGATTCTGCCCTGCGAGGCGCTGCACAACGAGTCGAGCCGCTTCGGTGTCGAGGACTTCCTCTGCGACGCGGTCGTGATGCTTTACACGATGCCACAGCTCCGGGCGCTGCGCGTGAAGAAGATGCGCGGCACCAAGCACGACAAGATGATTCACCCGTACGAGATAACCGACCATGGCATCGAGGTGGACTCGCGCCAGCAGGTAATGTGGGAAGCCATCAGGGACAACCAATAAGTCAAACCCTGCATACGCGTTCTTTTGCTGCGTTTCCTGCCGCCACAGCCACACGGTTATTTCCTGCCACCGGAACGGCCCCTCCAAAGGCATCTAAATCCTTTCCAAGCACGTAGTCATTGAACGCCGCGAAGGCCAAAACCCCCGAAGGCAGGATGCAGAATGATTACCGCGATAGGGCTTTCCAACTTCAAGACGCACGAAAGCACCGAGCTTGACTTCGGCCCCGGCGCCAACGTCATAGTCGGGGTGATGGGCAGCGGCAAGAGCTCGGTGATGGAGGCGCTCTGCCTCGGCCTGTTCGGCACGTTTCCTTCGCTCAAGAGCCACAAGCTCTCCCTTTCTGACGTCGTCAGGGGCTTTGCAGCAGAGACAAAGCAGGACTCCGCGTCCGTGCGCGTTGACTTTGAGGTCGAAGGAGAATCGTACTCCGTAACAAGGCACATCAGCGGGGGCGCAAGCGAGGCGTTCCTGCGCAAGGCCGGCGCGCTCCTGGAGGGGCCGCAGCCGCAGCGCGTCACCGAGCGCGTGTGCGAAATCCTGGACATGGACTACGAGACGTTCGTGCGGACAGCGTATTGCGAGCAGAACAGGATAGACCACTTCCTTGCGGTTGGGAAGGGCGACCGCAAGAGGCAGCTTGACGACCTGCTTGGCCTTGAGCGCCTCGAGACCGCAAGGCAGAGCCTGTCGACTGCGACAAACAGGCTGGTGGCTGAGGCGAACGCAATCCTTTCTACAACCGCGAGCGCAGAGCAGGTGGCTGAGGCCGAGCGGCTCCTTGCCGCTGCGGAGGAATCCGCGGCGTTCTTCGAGACGCGCGTCATGGAGCTGGGCGAGGCCGAGGACGCCGGCCGCAAGGCGCTTGAGCAGAAAAACCTGCAAGTCGAAGCTGCCAGGTTTGCACGCGACAAAATCAGGCTCGCCGAGGCGGCAGTACAGAAAGCTGACGCGACGCTGTTTGCCCTGGCTTCCGAGGAGACGCAGAGGCGCGAAAGGATTGCCCAGCTTTCCGAAGAGATTGCGGGAAAGGACGCCAAGGAAATCGAACGGGAGCTTGTGCAAAGCAGCGAAAAACTGCGTTCGCTTGAAACCGCTCTGATGCAGGCTGCGTCGATGCAGGCCTCGGCAAGGCAGGCGACTGAACGCCACGCAAGGCAGGCCGCGGAAATCGAAAGCACAAAGGCGGCCCTTTCGAGGATATTTGCACAAGCGGGAGCGGCAAACGAATCCGAGCTTGCGGCAACTCTTTCCTCCGCCTCGCAGGCAAAGTCGAATTACCAGCAGAAGGCCGCGCAGTACAAGGCTATGCTTGACGCCGCAAGGAAGGCCGTGGATGCGCTCATGACCGCGGATGCCGAATGCCCGGTGTGCGAAAAGCCGCTGGAGAACGCGGAGCGCGAGGGGCTCCTTGCAGGCAAGCGCGAGGAAGTTAGGCACTACGATGCGGAAGCCGCGTCGGCCGCTGCGCTTTTTTCCTCCGAGGACGCCAAGGAGCGCGAGCTGCGGGCCGCGACCGAGAAGGCTGCGGCTTCCTCGCAGAAAATCGCCATCATTCTTGTCGAGTGCGCGCAGCTTGCGGCCGAGTCCAAAAAGGCGCTCGAAGCGGACGCCGCAGTCGCTGCTTCAAAGGAAGCGCTTGCGCAGGAGCGGCAGGGGAACTCCGCGCTTTCCAGAGCGTGCCAGGTCGCGTCCGGGCTTGCGTTCGAACAACGCGCGCTTGCGGCTGCGATTGAAAAGGCGGCAAAGGCGCGACAGGAAAGGAACGCGCAGGCGCGGATGCTGGAAGCCCTCAAGGCAGATGGAACTTATGTTGACGAGGGAAGCCACGCAAGGCTCGAAGCCGACCGGGAGGCCGTGATGAGGCGCGTGTTCGAAGTGTCATCCGAAAAAGAAAAGGCGTTTTCGCAAGGCCAAGTAAGGCGGAATGAGTCTGCGACTATACGGAAAAACATCGCTGAATCGAAGGCGCGGCTCGACGCTGCCGCGAAAATCTCGCAGAGGGTCTCGAAGGCGAAGGCGATGCAGAACGCGCTCGTGGAGGTGCAGGAAAGCCTGCGCACGAGGCTCATCAGCGCAGTCAACTACGAGCTTTCGGCTGCCTGGGCGCGGCTCTATCCGTATGATGACTATTCGTCCGCCCGGCTTTCGCCCCTTTCGGACGATTATGCGCTTGAGCTTTGTACGGTAAACGGTGAGTGGGTCGGGGCTGAACGCGCGTCTGGCGGGGAGCGGAGCATCGCGTCCCTCGCGCTTCGGATGTCCTTCGCCCGCGTCCTTGCGCCGCGGCTTGACGTGCTCATCCTCGACGAGCCGACCCATAACCTGGATTCTGCCGGGATAACCGCGTTGAGCGCCGCGCTGCGCGAGGCTGTGGGGCCGGGTGGGTTCTCGCAGGTGTTCGTAATCACCCACGAGGACGGCCTGCGCGATGCGGCCGAGGCTACGGCGCTGTATGAGTTCTCGCGCTCAAAGCAGGACAGCAACGGCCCCACCACGGTAAGCAGGAACGGCCAGGACGCGCCTTAGAGCCAGTGGGATTTCCGAAAGACAAAACCCGCAAGCTCGGGCTTTGCTTTTGCGGAGACTGCGGCAACTATTTTCCTTGGGCCGGCAAGGACCGCCGCTTTTTTCAACGGGCCCTGAAAATGGCTTGCCGCGCCAAGGCTTTTGCACGAACGCAGGTATTCCGCAACCGCCAGCTCGGCTGGCAGCTTCCTTGCAACCTCGACAACGAGCCGGCCTTCGCGTATGAACGGGCCGCGGATTGCTCCCTTGCCCCTGCTGGACACGAAGCCTGCAACAGCCTGCGCGTCGAATGCCGGCGGGCCGTTGCACACCTCGATTGGAGAAGCCGCCGGGTGGGCGAACTCGAAGAGCAAGTAAGTGAATTTGCCGTCCGAAAAATGCGCGCTGTCAACAAGCATTAGGCCGCGGCGCTTCAGGTAAGCTGCCATCGAATCGCGGGTCTTTGCAAGCTGGGGGTAGAAGATGTCGTCTACTATGGCCGGCGCTTTTGCCTTCGCGAGCACCGCGTGCGTGCCGCGCCTTGAAAGGCCGGATGCGATTGCCGAGTCGGCTGGGATTTTTTCCTTGTGGAAAAACAATTCCGATGACGGCTTTGCCCCTGCGGTGCGTGCAAGGGTGATGAATGACGCCAGGCTGTCGGGGGAGATTGCAGCAGCCGCGTTGCGCTCCTTGTCGGTCACGTCAACAACTACAAGCTGGCTTGCCGGGAACCTCGCAAGCGCGGCCTTGTCGTCCTGGTAGTACTGCCCTTCGATGTCGATTACAACGGGCAAACGCCAGTTTGACGCGGCCTGCAAGAGCTCGTAAAGGCCGCGGTAGTTGAGCACCAGAAGCTCGCAGACATAACCCGAAAAGCCGCCAATCCGGGCCTCGGCGCCGTAGATTCCTGCTGACTTGAGGAGCTGCTTGAGCACGCGCACGTCGCGTCGCTGTGCAAGCGTGAGCTTGCGCTCAAGGTACGCCATGTGGAGCGGCGACCGGTCCACCGCGGAGATTATCTTCTGGTTCTCCTTGATTGCGAAGCAGGGGATGACCTCGATTTCGAACCCGGCAACCTTCGCCTGCAAGTAAGGGTGTTCCGCATAATGCTTCTCCCACTTCGCGCCCCGGATGCACGCGCGGGCCGCCGCGAAAGTCCTTGCGACTATCCGCTCCTCGGGGCCCTTTTGGAACGCCGCGAATATGTCGATGTCGCGCGATCCCCGCAGCCCGGTGTCGCGTGCAGCCGAGCCTATGAACGTGACCTTTGCCTGCGGGAGGAGCCTGGAGAGCTTTTGCACCACGCCGTCCGCGAACGCCTTTTCCGCAGCTGCCTCGGCAGCGGTGGGGCTCACTATTGCGGCAACCTTGGATGCGACGGCCTCGAACCTTGCCGCTGAAGCTGAATCGGGTTTTGGTGCGCGTGCGGTTTGTTTCATGGGCAATCTTCCAGATACTATGCACTGCCGGGGCAGATAAAACGGTTTTGCACCGCCAGAATCAGAGGAATGGCACGTGGGAGTTTGCGAACTCCCAAGCCGCGACCAGGATGAGCCACAGCGCAAAGAACGAGAGCGGGTCTGAGAAAGGGTCGGGTCCGAACATAAGCTAAAAACCCCAGTTTTTTCCCATCTTGGACCACAGCACGACGACCACCCCGACGATTGCGACTATGGAAAGCGGGTCGAGGCCATATGCGATTGGCGCAAACTCCATACCAAGACCTTGCAGTGGAGGAAATAAAAAAAGGCAGTATGGCCTCTTGCGCCCTCCCGGAACGCGCCGCTTAACCCTATATGGGCTGCAGCACTATTTCTTGTCCTCTGGGAACTGCATGTAGTTCTCAAGAAGCTCGACTGCGCGCTTTATCGACTGACCTATCTGCTTTTCGCTCTTTGCGCCGGAGCAGATTATCTTGCCATTCTTGAAAAGTAGCAGGGTGGTGCCGATTTCCTTGAGCCTCATGATGGCGCCCGGGAACTGCTCGGGCTCGTACTCGACGTTGTCTATCTCCATTGCGATGTTGAAGAGGTCTAGCTCGACTTTGAGGTTCGCCGAGGCGACTATGTTCTCGACGCGGAACGACGTATCTATTCTCCGCTTTGGTTTTGACTGCTTGACCATCGTGACACACCAACCGTAAATGATATTTAAAGGCATTAGAATAACTTTTAAACCCTTTATAAACATTCGGGCCGTGGGTTTTTACAGCAAGCACGCGGCCCGCGGACGTTGCGGTGGCTTTTTCTACTGCGGCTGGATTATGGTTGTGCTAAAGGCAAAAGTGATTCTTTTGGACGCCGAGATAACCCAAGGCTACCCGATGTGCCAGTACACCGTGCGGCCGGACGCGCTTACCAAGGACGAGCTTGCGCTCGCGCAGAGGTTCTGCGACCTCTTGATGGACAAGATAACCCTTGCCGCGTTTTCCAAGGTGACGGGCTTTGCGGACACGGACTCGCTCGAGTCGTTCATAAGCTCGCGCGACAAGACAACGACCGGAAAGCCGCTTTCCAAGGAGGCGTTCGACGCGTTCCGCGAGGCGATGGTGCAGTTCGCCGCGGCTGCGCCGAAAAAGGTCGATGCCGAAAAGGTCGCAAGCTACGTCGCGGACGCCGTCCACGGCTACCGCCAGATACAGCCGCTTTTTTCCGACACCGACCTGGAGGAGGTCATAATCAACGGCCCGGGCACGCCGGTCATCGTCTACCACAGAAAGTACGGCATGTGCCGCACGAACCTCTCGCTGAACGACTACGAGATGCGCGCGCTCCTTACGCAGCTTGGCTGCGACGAGACCAAGCCGTTCAACAACTTCCGGCTCGCCGACGGGTGCAGGGGCAACGTGGTGTTCGAGCCCACCGCCTTCCACACGTCGATAACAATCCGCAAGTTTCAGTACAAGCCGCTCAGCATAGTTGACCTGGTCAACAACGGCACGCTGACCCTTGACGTCGCGGCGTTCCTGTGGACGTGCTTGGACGGCTTCTCGGTCTACCCGCTCAACATACTCGTGGTCGGCGGCACCGCAAGCGGGAAGACCACCACGCTCAATGCGCTCCTGAGCCTCGTGCCCCAGAGCGAGCGCATAATCTCCATCGAGGACACCCTTGAGGTCAACCCCAGCCTGCGCGAGAACTGGGTGCGCCTTGAGTCCAACCAGAAGGCAAGCCTGGAGGACCTGGTGAAGAACGCGCTGCGAATGAGGCCGGACAGGATAATCGTCGGAGAGATACGCGGCTCCGAGGCGCAGGACCTCTTCACCGCGATGAACGTAGGCCACCGCGGCGTGCTCGCAACGCTCCACGCAAATTCAGACAGGGACACCGTGCGCAGGCTGCAGAACGCGCCCATGAACGTGCCGACCTCGCTCATACCACTGGTCGACATCATAGTCGTGCAGAACCGGCTGCGCTTTGCGGGAAACGAGACCAAGCGCAGGGTGGTGCAGGTGAGCGAGGTGTCGAGCCTGGACGACCGCGTCGCGCTCCACGAAATATTTGCCTGGAACCCCGAGAGCCGCAGCCTCGAGCGCACCAAGCTGCCCATACAGTCCAAGGAGAAGCTCGCGGCGATAACCGCGCGCAGCATCAACGACGTCAGCGACGAGATAGAGCGCCGCAAGACCGTCCTTTCCTACCTGGTCTCGCACGGCATAACGCAGAACGACAAGGTCTGCGAGTTCATGGACTCGTTCTACGCAAAGATGAGCGCGGGCCAGTTCGACTGACTTTCCCGGCCGGCTTTCGAATGGATTTATAATCAGCCAAAGGCAAAGAAGAATCATAAGAGTAAGCAGGGGTACGTCCCATATGGCACAAACCGGTCTTTTGTTCCCAATAGTGTTCCTAGTCGCGCTTTTTGCACCGCTAGCATCCGCTGCATACGTCCAAATTACCGCGCCGGTCGCCGCAACCGCATACGACGGGACGGTAATCGACTTCGGCACCGTGGGCCCGGGCCAGAGCCTGGAGATAAGCGCAAGCGAACCGACGGGCGAGCCCGCCTACGGAAACCCAAGCGTCATTGCGGTGTGGGACCAGCTCAATTTCGTTCCGGATTCAATCCCGAAGGGCTGGACTTACGAAAACGGCAAGACGTACGAGCGCAACTTCCACGCGTTCCTAATCGTCTCACCGCAGGCTGCGGATGGCGACTACACGTTCAGGATGATGCCCGTTGACGAATATGAGGGCGTTGCCAGCATAACGCTCACTGGAAAGGTGCGCGTGAGCCGCGGCGTCTTCGGCCTCACTGCGTCGCCTTCGCAGGAAACCGTCGCAGTCGGCACCCCCGCGCTTTACACGCTTACGCTTGAGAACAAGGCCATGGCAACCGACACGTACAACGTCACCGTGTCAGGGTTCCCCGGCGCAGCGAAATATTCAAAGAAGGTCACGGTAATCCGCCAGTCCAAGGCCGCCACGCCGTTCGAGGTCGTGTCCAACGAGCAGGCCACGCACCAGGTCACGTTCACCGCCGTGTCGCTTTCAAGCAGCCGCATCAACGCAAGCGCAACCGCGTCGGTAACGTCGAAGGCGTCGCTTTTCGAGGACGTGCAGTCGGCGGGGTACGGCCTGCTTCTGTTCTCCAACTCCCAGCAGGCAGTTGTCGGGTTCCTCGCGTTTGCTGCAAACGCATACGACGCCTTGATGGCAAAATGAAGTTGGTGGGCCTGCGACGATAATTGCCGCGGCGCCCGTTTTTTGGTTTCCTAGCGGTGCTTTGCATTGACCTACGACTATGACCGGATTGACGCGAGGAAATTCCTCAAGACCGGCCGCATCGTGCTCGAGCCCGAGGCAAACGTCCAAAAGCGCGAGACCGCAATACGGCAGCTGTGCGACGAAATCGAAGGGCGCACTCCGGGCAAGCAGGAATTCGAAAAGCTCAAGAACGCCTATTCGAAAAAATTCAAGCTTGCTAACGTCATAAAGAGCGCCGAGGTTTTCTCCGAGCTTGAGGCGCGCGGGGTTGACATTGCGGGAACGCTTGCAAGCCTCCTCAAGGTCAAGGACGTGCGCGGCCTGTCGGGAATCACCAACATCGCCATCATGACGCGGCCTCTTGACAGCTGCCCGTTTTGCTGCATCTACTGCCCGCAGGGAATCGACGCGCCCAAGAGCTACACCGGGTTTGAGCCGAGCGCGCGGCGCGCAAAGCAGAATGACTTCGACGCGTTCAGGATGACTTCCGCGCGTCTTGAGCAGCTGCGCATAAGCGGCCACCCGTCCACAAAATGCGAGCTCATAATCCAGGGCGGCACGTTCAACCGCCAGCCGAAGAAATACCGCGAGGAGTTCCTGCGTGGCGCGCTGGACGCGTTCAACGGGAAAAAGTCAAGGACGCTTGCCGCTGCACTGAAGGCAAACGAGCACGCCCCGCACAGGATGATAGGCCTCACAATCGAGACGCGGCCGGACTGCGCGAGCAAGGAGGAAGTCGTTGACCTGCTGCGCATAGGCACCACGCGCATCGAGCTTGGCGTCCAGACCCTCTCCGACGAGGTATATCGCAAGGCAAAAAGGGGGCATTCCGTTGCCGACGTCGCGGATGCCACTAAAAATTGCAAGGACGCGCTTCTCAAGGTGTGCTATCACATGATGCCCGGGCTCTTTGCGACCCCGAAAGACGACGAGAAATACTTTCGGATGCTCTTTGACGACGCGCGCTTCCGGCCGGACATGCTCAAGATTTATCCCACTCTCGTGATGCCCGGCACCGGGCTTTACGAACTGTGGAAGAAGGGAGAGTACGAGCCGTACGACGAGAAGACCGCGCTCAAGCTTCTTTGCAGGATAAAGGAACGCGTCCCGAAATACACGCGAATCATGCGCATCGAGCGGGACATACCATCCAACCTGATTGGCCACGGCATCAAGGCGCTCAACATACGCCAGCTCGTCCGCGAGGAGATGCTCGCCCACGGGAAGAAATGCGATTGCATACGCTGCCGCGAAGTCGGTTTCAAGACGAAGCACGAAAAAATCACGCCCGACTACTCTGCGGTTGAACTTGAGCGCATCGACTACGACGCAAGCAACGGCAAGGAAATCTTCCTCTCGATGGTGGACCGCACGAATGACGCCCTGATGGGAATCTGCCGGGTGCGGAAGCCGTCGGATGAAACATACGTCAAGGAAGTCGGCGACAACTGCGGCGTGCGCGAGCTGCACGTCTATGGCGAGGAGCTTCCCATTTCCGAGCGCAAGGCGCACGCGGCACAGCACAAGGGCTACGGCAAGGCGCTGCTTGCGGAGGCCGAGCGCATCGCAAAGGAGGAGTTTGACTCCAGGAAACTTTTGGTAATCAGCGGCGTCGGCGCGAAGGAATACTACTACAAGCAAGGATACAAGACGGACGGGACGTTCGTGAGCAAGAGACTTTGAGGCCTTGCTGCCAACCGCCCACCGCATATTCCGCTCTTTTGAAAGGTAATAAAAATTCGCCAAAACATCTTGTGACTATATGGCCAGCAAGCTTGTCAAACTGTTGGAAAAGGCCAAGGCTAACGAACTTGACCGCGTAGCGGTGAGCACCTCCGATGGCATGAAACTGGAGGGCCTGGTGATGCCGCGCATCGAGTACGGCGATACTGACTGCCTGATACTCAAGCTCGACTCCGGTTACAACGCGGGAATTTCTACGGATAAAATCGAAGAGCTTAAGGTATTGGCAAAGGCTGTTGCAAAAGCAGGCACGGCGGCAAAAACAAAGGCCGCGGCGGCCACTTCGGCCACCAACAGCCATGGCTTTTCGAAGATAGCAATGATTGCTACGGGAGGAACCATAGCTTCCCTCGTCGACTACTCGACGGGCGGAGTCCACGGAAAACTTGACGCGAAGGGCATCTTTGCGGCAATACCCGAATTTTCAGGCAACGCGCTCAACACCGCGTTTCATTCCCCGTTTCTCGTGTTTTCAGAGGACATGACCTACCGGGAATGGCAGAAAATCGCCGAGATTGCCGCGAAAGAACTTGAAGACGACGACACTAAGGGTGCGATAGTCACCCACGGCACCGACACGCTGCACTTCACCGCGTCAGCACTTTCGTTCATGCTTTCACAGTACAAAAAGCCCGTCGCGCTTGTCGGCGCGCAGCGCTCGCCCGACAGGGGAAGCTTCGACGGCAGGATGAACCTCCTTTGCGCGCACGCCTACGCAACGAGCGACATCGGCGAGAAGGCGATAGTGATGCACGCCACCACGAACGACGACTACTGCTACGCAAGCCGGGGAACCAAGGTGCGGAAGCTGCACTCGTCAAGAAGGGACGCGTTCCAGCCGGTCAACGAGCCCGCCCTTGCAAAAATCTGGCCCGACGGCAAGATTGAGAAGACTAACACCAGCATCACAAAGCGAAAGGACGCAGGCGACGCCAAGCCCCTGACCGGGTTCGAACCCAAGGTCGCGATAGTGAAGGTCTACCCGTCAAGCGACCCCGAAATACTTGACTACTACGCCTCGAAAAAATACCGGGGAATAGTCATCGAAGGCACCGGCCTTGGCCACGTCTCCACAAGCCCGCTGCGCAAGGAGGACTGCTGGCTGCCTGCGATAAAACGCGCGGTTGATGCAGGAGTGCACGTGTGCATGACCACGCAGTGCATAAACGGCAAGGCGAACGCATACGTCTATTCGGCCGGCAGGCTGCTTTCACAGGCGGGCGTACAGTATCTTTCCGACATGCTCACGGAAACCGCTTACGTTAAGCTTGGCTGGGCGCTTGCGCAGAAGAAGAACCGAAAAGACGTCGCCGAGCTGATGGCAACAAACGTCGCGGGCGAGTACAACGAAAGGCATGAATACTACTGAACGGCGAAAGACGATGACGATTACCCACGACGCAAAAAGTCCGAAGCTGGAAATAAAATGCGGCATCGAAATCCACCAGCGGCTCGCCACAAAGCACAAGCTGTTCTGCGGCTGCAGGACGGTGCTGGACGAGGCGCCGGTAAAGGCCACTGTGAGACGCAGGCTTGCTGCGGTGTCTGGTGAGATGGGTGCGCTCGACCCGGCCGCAAAGTTCGAGGCCCAGCGCAAGCGCGAGTTTGAATACTTGCTTCCAGAGAACTCGGCGTGCCTTGTTGACACCGACGAGGAGCCGCCGTTCCAGCTTAACACCGAGGCGCTCGAGACCGCCCTGCAGGTTGCAAAGATGCTCCACTCAAACGTTGTTGACGAGATTTTCGTGATGAGAAAGACGGTAGTGGATGGCAGCGCAACCAGCGGCTTCCAGCGCACCGCACTCGTCGCCCTTGGCGGCTACGTGGAAACCACCTTTGGGAATGTCGGCATACAAACCATTTGCATCGAGGAGGAAAGCTCTGGAATAGTAAGTGCGGCAAAGGAAGCGGAAGGAAACCGCAGCTCCGCAAGCGCCACTTACCGGCTTGACCGACTTGGCATTCCCCTTGTTGAAATCGCGACGGACCCGGACATCAAGAGCGGCGCCCAAGCAAAGGAAACCGCACTCAAGATAGGCACGATGCTCCGCAGCACAGGAAAAGTGCAGCGCGGAATAGGGACCATCCGCCAGGATTTGAACGTCTCTGTTTCCGGGGGGAACCGGGTTGAGGTCAAGGGCGCACAGGAGCTGGACGTTCTTGATAAGTTGGTGGACAACGAGGCGAAAAGGCAGGCCGCCGTTGCCGAACTTGCAAAGAAAGCCCCGAAGAAAATCGATGCAGCGGAAGCCGTTGATGTCACCGTGCTGTTTGCAAAGGCAACCGCGCCTTTCATAAAAAAAGCGATTTCCGCTTTCGTGGCTGCAACGCCGGCATCAACAAACGCAACCACTTCCACCGGCGCTTACGCAATCAGGCTCTCCGGATTCTCCGGCCTCCTCGGGGTTGAGCTGATGGAGAACCACCGCTTCGGCACCGAGCTTTCCGCTTATGCGAAGGCTGCTGCCGGAGTCGGAGGCATAATACACTCCGATGAGGATTTGGTTGCAAAATACGGCATCTCAAAGGACACCGCAGCCGAAATCGCAAAGGCAATCGGATGCAAGAAAGGCGACGCGTGGGTCGCGGTTGTCGCGGACAGGCACAAGGCAACACGCGCGCTTGACGCGGTTTTTGCAAGGGCGTCCGTTGCGCACGAAGGCGTCGTGAAGGAAACGAGGCGTGCTGCTGGCGAAAAGACCGAGTACATGCGGCCGCTTCCTGGAAGCGACAGGATGTACCCCGAGACGGACGTGCCTCCTGTTGCGGTGACTTCCGGGATGCTTGGTGCGGTGGAGACCCCGAAAAGTTTCGAGGAAAAAACCGAGGGATACCAGAAGAAGCCGTTCCTGCTTTCCGCCGAGATGGCCGGCCGCATCGCAAGGGACTACTCCGACCAGTTTGACACTTACGCCCAAATCAAGGGCATCGACGCAAGCTTTGTCGCCTCGACCCTTGCCGAGACCATCACCGCAATACGCAGGAAGGGCGCGGACACTGCAAGGCTTTCGCAGGCCGCGCTTTCGGAGTTCTTCGAATCCTATGCGCAGAAGAAGTTCACGAAGTCTGCAGCCCCGCAAGTCCTTGAGGAGATGTGCGCCGGAAAAGGCATCGATGCGATACTTGCCTTTGGCCTTGCGCGCCTTTCCAAAAAGCAAGTTGCCGAACTCGTCGCAAGGAAGAGGAAGGAAAAGCCGGGGATTGCCGCCAACACGCTATTTGGCGAGATCATACGCGACAACCGGCTGGTCGTGGACCCTGCGGACCTGTCGGCCGCAGTCGGGGACAAGTGAGCCGCCAAACGGCGCCCACTAACAATCAATTTATAGCGCGCTTTCCCAATAGGTTGCGATAAGCACATATGCCAGCACCGAGGTTGGATGAGGCCGACTCCGAAGAGGAGGATTCCGGGCAGAATGCGATGAAGATAGCCGGCGCGGTGTTTTCCCAGTCCAAGGACATCGGCGAAAAATACGGCGCGGCAATAGTCGCGGCGCTGGTGATTCTCGGGCTGCTCTACTTCTGGCTTGTAGTGCTGCCAAAGCCGGTTGCTGTGACCGTGGTGCTTGCCGAGGCCGACAGCAACTCCGTAATCTCGGGCGCGACCGTCGAGGCGGACTACCTTGCGTCGCCGTACATATTCACCGCGGTAAAGACCAACCGGGCGGTCCCGGGAAGCGAGGGACGATACGTCTTTTCCAGCGTGCCCAGCAACACCGAAGGCATCGCGCTGCGGGTAAAGAAGAGCGGCGAGTACGAAAGCTACGAAGGCCTGATAAGCACGGAGGACTCCTCAAAGACCGTGGCGGTCAAGATGTTCAAAAAGACCCAGCTGCACATAGAGGGCGGCAAGGTCCTGGGCTCGATTGCGCCATCGTGCACCAAGTCGTTCAACGTGCCCATATACAACAACGACACCGAGAACGACGTCGCAGTCGAGCTTCTTGCGGAAAAGGACGCGCTGCCGAACTTCCGGGCTGACAAGCGGACCATAGCCGCGGGCGAGACCGCGAACGTGACGTTCACCATAACGACGAACTACCCGGACTCGGACAAGAACCCGGCGTTCATCTTTGGGGACGTGCGCATCAGCGGCACGAAGGCGACGGTTGTTGCCAACATAACGCTGACGAAAAAGACCGAGCTTGCACACGACCCGTCCGAGATAAAGCTCAAGATAGGCAACACGCAGCTTGTCGAGATAAAGAACAACGGCAAAGGCAGGATTACCGGGGTGCACGTCGCGCTGGACGACTACTCAAGGAAGCTCATAGACATGGTGGGGCTGCAGGAGAACGAGGAGTTCGACCTGGAGTCGGGTCAGACCAAGACCGCATATACCACCGGAGTGGCGGAGGGCATAGGCATCCTGACGATTTCGGCCGACTGCACCGCGCCGCAGGAGATTCCGGTCAAGATAACCGCCGACTGAGCCCGGGGGCTTGGACCCAAAACGGCATCCTTTTTTAGCCCCCCTGCTTAATCTAGTCCGAGATGGCATACCTAGACTCTTTGTTACTGGAGGCCAAGCGCTCCGCGCCAAAGGAGGCCAGACCGGCAGCGGATGCCGCGCCGAAAGCGGAGGCGGCGCCAAAGCCGGAGGCAACCGACGAGGATGAAAAGCTCCTGGTGGAGACGTACGACGACGTGCGCATCTACCGCGTGCCATCCAAGAACAGCTACTACTACGAGGTCCCCGCGCCAAGGTACTTCGGCGAGGAGCGCGCGCTCATCTACTCCCTCATCGACGTCGCGTCCAACGTCATCAACGTCGACCCCAAGGAAGTGGTCACGCGCGAAAAAATCGACAAGGTATACAAGGAAAAGATGCTGGAAATCATCGAGCAGACTCCCGAGCTGAAGGTGCCCCTCAACTCGAGGGAGTTCTACGCCGACGTCGTGCTCAAGGAGATGTTCGGCTTCGGGGTCATCGACAACCTGGTCAAGGACGACAGGCTCGAGGAAATCATGGTAATCGGCCCGGACAAGCCGGTCTACGTGTTCCACCGGAAGTACGAGATGATGCCGACGAACATCCGCTACTACTCCGACACCGACATCAAGAGGCTCGTTGACCGCATCGCGCGCATCATAGGACGCAGGATTGACACGCAGGTGCCGCTGCTTGACGCGCGCCTGCCCGACGGCACGCGCGTGAACGCCACGCTGCCGCCCACAAGCATCGACGGCGCAACGCTCACCCTGCGCAAGTTCCGCAAGGACCCCTACACGGTAATAGACCTCATAGGCTACAACACGCTCAACTTGGAGACTGCCGCCTTCCTTTGGATGGCAACGGACGGGATGGGCGCAAAGCCCGCGAACATCCTCATCGCGGGAGGCACGAGCTCGGGAAAGACCACCCTTTTGAACACGCTCTGCTCGTTCGTGCCGACAACGGAACGCATAGTCACCATCGAGGACACTGCAGAGCTGAGCCTGCCGCTTTCGCACTGGATACGCTTCGAGACGAGGCCGCCGGGCATCGAGGGCACCGGTGAAATCACCATGGACATGCTTGTCAAGAACACGCTGCGCATGAGGCCTGACCGAGTCATAGTCGGCGAAATCCGCGGTGCGGAGGGCTTCACCATGTTCACCGCGATGAACACGGGGCACGACGGTGCCCTGTCAGGCGACGCCCTCGTGCAGTTTTCGGACGGCACCATAAGAAGCCTCGCGCAATTCTGGCGCGAGCAGTCCGAAGGCAACGAAAAGACTGCAAGCGGCCAGTTCGAGTGCCTGATACCCAAAGCGCCCGTTGAAGTGGTCAGCTGGAACAAAGCGACTCTTGCCTACGAGCACAAGCCGGTCACGCGGCTCTGGCGCAAGGCAGCCAGGACCGATGCAGTGAACATAACCCTTGACTGCGGAAGGAAAATCACCGCAACGGCGGACCACCCGTTCTACCGCATAGACAACGGAATAAAGGAGACCGCGGCCGGAGACCTCAAGGAGGGCGACTTCGTGGCGGTCCCGACGCAGTATTCCGTGAAAGCCGGGGCGGCGGCGCTGCCCGAACCGCACTTCGTGGGCCTGCTTGCGGGCGACGGGCACATAAACCGGAACGGCATGCAGTTCGTGAACGCCGACTGCGAGCTTGCGGAAACTTTCGCAGAGGGAGTAAGGAGGCACTCAAGCCATTCCGTCTCCGTGGGAGAAAGGGACGGCTACACCCGGGTGCAGGTCTGGGACCGCGCGCTTTCGGGAAAACCCTCAGCAGACTACGGCCTGCCTTTCGGAAACAAGACGAAAGTGTTTACGGTATCAAGCGTGCTGCCGACACCCGACAGGTGCGTCGGCGCGTTCCTGCGGGGGCTGTTCGACTGCGAGGCGCACGTCAACCTGCACGCCAACACGATAGAATTCGCGACAAGCAACCCGAACGTCGCAGGCGCGATGCCAATGACCCTCTCGCGCTTCGGAGTATTCGCCTCAGTCCACTCGCAGCCGCGTGACGGCAGGGGCAATGTGGGGCCATACTACAAAGTATGCGTAAGCGGAAGGCAAAACATAAGCCGTTTCGCCACGCACATTGGTTTTACGCACAGGAAGAAAGCCGGAAAGCTCGTCGAATTGCAGCGTCGCGCAAAGGATGCCATCGACGTGCTTCCGAACCTGGGGCCGACGCTTGCGCGGCTGAGGGGCGAAACCGCGCTTACGCAGGAGGAATTCGCCGGCCTGCTCGGGATGGGCACAAGAAGCGCCATAAGGGCGTACGAGACAGGAGCGAGGGCGCCTTCCAAGAATGCGATGCTCGCGATGGCATCTAGGATGGAGTCCGACCTTGCAAGGCAGCTCGAAACCCTCGCGCTTGCACCCGTGCGGTGGGCCCGCGTGAAATCGGTCGAAAAGACCGCCTGCGAGGAAGTCTACGACATCACCGTAGAGGACAACCACAGCTACATAGCCAACGGGATTGTCGTGTCAAACTGCTTCGGCACCATCCACGCGAACTCGGCCCGCGAGACGCTCACGCGCATCACCGCGCCACCCATCAGCGTGCCCGAGATAATGATTGGCGCGCTCACGTTCATACTCGTGCAGAAGCGCATCCACGACAGGCGCAAGGGCGTCATACGCAGGGTGACCGAGATAGCCGAGGTCATCCCCGCCGGAGACGAGAAGAGCGAGATTGAGATAATCTACCAGTGGGACGCCACGAAGGACGCGCTCGAGCCTACGGGAGTGCCGCCGCGCTACCTGCAGACGCTCTCAAGCTACACCGGGCTTTCGCGCAACACCATACTCGACGAGCTTGAGGAGCGCAAGAACATACTCACGGAACTGAAGACAAAGGGGATACGCAGCATGGACGAGGTGTGCAAGCAGACGCAGAGCTACACACTCAAGAAGGCGCGCAAATTCTGATACGCAAAAGGATGAACTGACTTTGGCAAACGACCGCATCGAAAAGATAAGGAAAGTGATGCAGACAGACGAGGAGGACAGCGATGCGCCCGACGTCGAGAAGATAATCAAGAGGCTCAAGAGCGCCCAGAACGACGCGTACAGGCCGGTGATTGGCGACGGCTCGTTGCGCGAAAGGCTCGAAGGCAGGCCCGAAAGCGCTGTTGACTTCGACCGGATGTCGCTTTCGCCCAGGGCGCAGGGCCAGTCGGTCGTGCAGCGGGAGTCGTTCCTGTCGTTCGTGGGGAAGTTCTACTCGGCCTTCCAGCACCCGGTCTCGTGGCTTGCCAACGGGGCGTCCAAGCTGCCCGGCGTGTCCTCGCTGCACACGGACCTGGAAGCCGCAGACCTGAACATGTCGGTCGAGACGTACATAATAGCGTCAACCATCGTGGGCATACTTGCGGCTGTCTTTACGTTCCCGCTGCTGGGGCTCGTGGTCGCAGCGGCAAAGCTCAGCCCCACTGTGCTGGGCCTGTGGGTGCTCCTTGCGCCAATCATATTCGTGATAACGGTGCTGGTCGCGTTCTACTACCCCAAGACGCTGATAGGGGACAAGACGACCCGCATAAACCGCGAGCTTCCCTTTGCGCTGCGCCACCTTTCGACCCAGATCAAGGCGGGCGTGAGCTTCCACCGCGCCCTTGCGTCTGTGACCGCGTCCGACTACGGTGACCTTTCGCTTGAGCTGAAGAAGACTCTCAAGGAGCTCGAGCGCGGAAGCAGCACGGAAGAGGCGCTTTTGAACCTTGCGAAGAGGACGCGCTCGGCAGGCCTGAAGAAGGCCATCATCCAGATAATCCGCGCGCTCAAGACCGGAGGCAACCTGTCGACGGTCATCAACGACATAGCCGACGACAGCTCTTTCGAGTACCAGATGAGGCTCCGCGACTTCGTCGAGAAGCTCAATATAATCAACGTCGTGTTCACCATGATTGCTGTCGTCGGCCCGGTGACCATCACGATAATCTCCGCAGTCGCCCAGCTGCCCATGCTTGGCGGCGTGATGCCGTTTTCGCTCGTGGTGGCGATGCTTGGAGCTGACGCGGCCGCGATGGCATTGATAGTGTGGTTCATCACCAAGATGGAGTCGAGTGTCTAAGAGGTAAATGCGAATGGACGAGCAGGAGGAGACGTTTTTCCAGAGGAAGTGGAAGGCTCTTGAGGAGTTCTACGCCGGTACCGGCTATTCCATCAGCCTGCGCCAGTTCATCATCCTCATGTTCTTCCTCGCGCTCGTCGGCGTCGCACTGACGTATGCGCTCACCCTTCTCATCAAGGTCGAGTCGTACACGCGCGTAATCCTGCCGCTGGTCTCCTTCTTTTCCATGCTCAGCCTCATAGTCGGCCTGCCGCTGTACGTGCGCAACTCGCGCGTGTCAAAGATAGACAACGCGCTCCCCGACGTGCTCAAGCACATATCCTCGGTGCTCAAGGCTGGCGGCACCATCGAAAGCGCCCTTGAGGAAATCTCCGAGTCCGACTACGGCCCCATGAGCGCGGTGGTGGCAACCGGGCTGAAGCACCTGCGCGAGGGAAAGACCGTTGACGACGTGATAATCGAGATGGCGCAGGGCTCGGGCTCGAAGCTGTTCAAGCGCACCGCAAAGATTATCATCGACTCGAAGAAGTCCGGCGCCGGGCTTTCCGACGTGCTCGAGGCGATTGCCGGAAACTCCCGCGACATCATGCACATCCAGAGGGAGCGCGTCTCGCGCACCACCATGCACGTGTCGTTCCTCTACATCACGTCTCTGATACTCGTGCCGTTCATTTTCGGGTTCACCATCGCAATCATCAAGTTCATCTCGTCCGGCATGGCAGCAGCGAACATGCAGGGCAACAGCAGCCTTGGCAACTTCGACATCCTCCTCATAGTCTTCCAGATGCTGCTGGTGGCGCTGTCAAACATCGCGGCAGGAGTGATCAGCGAGGGCAAGTACGACAAGCAGCTGGTCTACATCCCGTTCATGATATTCATCGCGCTTGCGGTGTACCAGGGCGGCTGGTTCCTGGGCCAGAACATGATAAAGGCGGGCGGTTGAAGATGGAAAGAAGCGCGCGCGGCCAGACCGCAATAGAGTACCTGCTCATCCTTGCGGCGGTGATAGTCTTCGTCGCGTTCATAGCGTTCGTGGTCAAGGGCGCAGTAGTTTCCGCAGGCTGAACGGGGAACGCCTTGGAGGGGAAAGACCGCAGGCGTTACGCCGGAACGGCTGTAGCGCCCATTTTTGATATGGACAGCGGGCCGCACACTAGGAGCTTGGATGCGGACAGCGCGTCCGCAACCGCGTCCGAATCGTCCTCGTAGCAGAACGCGAGCACCCCGCCGTAGAAGCCTGATGACTTTGCGGCAAGTGCGCCGACTTTCTTTGCGGATGCGGCCGCGGCCTGGCACTGATTGGATACCGCGCCTGCAGCAGCCAGCAGCTCGTGTTCGCACTCGAGGTAGATTGCCGCCTTCTCGGGCGACGGGCTTGCGGAGGAAAGCTCCTTGGAAAGCCTTGCCGTAAGCGAGCTGAACGCGTCGCCTGCCTTGGCGCGCTCGTCGGAAGTCATCTGCTTTGCGTCCTTTGCCTTGCCCGACGCGCGCTTGATTCCCTGGAACGAAGAGACCATCTGCTGGATTTCGCCGCGGCGGTCCTGAGCATCCGCAGGCTCCGCGTACAGGAGCGTGGTGCCCTCGGGAAGGCGGATGGCCGTCTTCTTGGAGGACAGGCTTACGGAACCGTCAAGGAGGAACTCGCGCCCAAACACCATCGCGGAATCGGAGGCCATCAGCGCGACATCCGCATCGATGATGCTGTCCGCGCCGCCGGTTGAGAACGCCTTTGCGAACGCGCCCCTGGCGTCCGCCTGTTCCGCGTAATAGGAGAAGAACCCCGAAAACAAAGCAGAGCATAGCGACGTGGAAAGCCCTGTTGACTGCGGGAAGTTCGGGTCCAAAGTAATCGCAAAGCTCGTGTCGGTTGTCGAAAGGTCCACTTTTACCGCGGCAAGCGCCTTCTTGGCGGCGTCGAGGTAGGGCCGCAGCTCGTCGTCGCCGCGTATGCGTCCGTTGGGAACCAGCGTGGCCAGCTTCTGGCCGGAGTACGCCACGAACTTTCCTGGCGTCTCCTGGAACGCAAAAAGCACTCCGTTGCGCTTTCCTGCCGCCTCGACTGGAAGCGAGAGCGCCTTCGCGCCATACTCGAACGCGGCCTCGCCGGAAAGGAACATCCTTCCGGGCGCGCTTGCAAGAATCTTTTCCATTCCAGTATCACTTGTTGCGGTTCGCCAAAAGACGAAGCTATGTTGTTATGCAATCAACATTAATATTCCGAACCGGCCTAATGTCTTTGCCAACCGGCGCGCTTCTTTCGCACCGCCTTTTGGCTGCCAGCTTACGGGTGCATTCACATAGCAAAGAGGGACATTGGGAGCATTCTTGAAGGTTACAAGCCAGTGGTGGACGCCGCAATAGCGCGCCAAATCCCCAGAAGGCTTGGCCGGAAGGGCCTGGAGCGCTGCGTCGGGAAGCCGACCTATACTTTTGATTTGGATGCCGCGACTGGTGCGGTCAACGCGCCCATCTGGGACCTGCTTGACCGCGGCGGGAAGAGGTGGAGGCCTGCGCTCACGATGATTGTCGCCGGGTGCCTCGGGAAGGACCCGAAGTCGCTTGCCGACATCGCGGCCGCGTCCGAGATAATCCACAATGGAACGCTGATGGTCGACGACGTCGAGGACAGCTCCGACATGCGGCGCGGCAGGCCCTGCACGCACATAAAGTACGGGGTCGACGTCGCGGTGAACGCGGGAAACGCCATGTACTACCTGTCCGTGCTCCCGCTTCTGCACAACCGCAAAAAATACGGGAAGAAGGCGACGCTGAGGGCGTATGACGCCTACGTCGAGGAGATGGTCAGGCTTTCCTACGGCCAGGGGATGGACATCCACTGGCACCGCGGCAAGGCCAATTCCGTGACCGAGGAGCAGTACCTGCAGATGTGCGCGTTCAAGACCGGCACGATTGCCCGGCTTGCTGCAAAGTGGGGCGCAATCTTTGCAGGCGGAACCGATGCGCAGGTTGAGGCTGCCGGACGGCTTGCCGAAAGCATCGGCGTCGCGTTCCAGATACAGGACGACGTGCTCAACCTGCTTGGCGAGGAAGGAAAGTACGGAAAGGACCCGGGCGGCGACATCTCGGAAGGAAAGCGCACGCTTCTTGTCATATACGCGCTCAAGCATTCAAGCAAAAAGGACGGCCAGAGGCTGGTCGGCATTCTTGATTCGCACACCAAGGACGGTAAGAGGATTGCAAAGGCAATAGCGATCATACGCGATAGCGGCGCCTTCGGGCACGCGAACGCGGTAGCAAGAAGGATAGTGGCTTTCGCCTGGGGGGAGTTCGACGGCAAGTTCCCAAAATCCGGGCACAAGGAAGTGCTGCGGCTTCTTGCGGACTACGTAATAGACCGGTCGGTTTGAGGCTTTGAGGGTAATCGAATATGTCATCCGGAACGCAGACGAAAAAACGCAAGGGCGAGCACGTCGAGATAGTGCTCAAGAAGGACGTCCAGTATGCGTTCGGTACCGGGCTTGACAAGGTTAGGTTCGCCCACTGCGCGCTCCCGCACGCAAACCTCGACCGCATCCAGTGCAGGACCCTCTTTCTTGGGAAGCGGCTCGAGCTCCCGTTCATGGTCACTGCCGCAACCGGCGGATACCAGAAGGCGCAAAAAATCAACCGCGACCTTGCTGCTGCCTGCCAGCAGAAGGGCATCGCGTTCGGCCTGGGCTCGCAGCGGGCGATGATAGAGGACCCCTCGCTTGCAAGGACGTACCAGGTGCGCGACGTCGCGCCGGACGTATTCATATGCGGAAACATCGGCGCGTACCAGCTTGCGCAATACTACAAAAACGGGCAGTTTTCAAAGGTCGAAGCCGCAATGGAAAGGATTGACGCCGACGCGCTCTGCATCCACCTCAACGCCCTACAGGAGGCCATACAACCAGAAGGCGACCGCGACTGGTCCGGGGTGCCCAAGGCGATAGAGGCGGCCTGCTCGAGACTCTCGATGCCAGTCATTGCAAAGGAGACCGGCGCGGGAATGGACGGCCAGACCGCGAAGGCGCTTGAGAGGATGGGCGTCAAGGCAATAGACGTCTCGGGAGCAGGAGGCACGTCGTGGAGCGCGGTTGAGCTTGAGCGCCACCTTGCGAAGGACCGCATCGCCGAGTTCCGCGACTGGGGGTTGCCCACCGCAATTTCAATTGCCGAATGCGCAGCACAAGTCAGGATGCCGATTATAGCCTCCGGAGGAATCCGCAGCGGCCTGGACTGCGCAAAGGCAATCCGGCTCGGCGCCACTCTTGCCGGCGCGGCTTACCCGTTTGTCAAGGCGCAGGACCGCTCAGGGAAAGCGGGCGTTGTTGCCGAGATTTCGCGCTGGGAACGCAGCCTGAAGACTGCGATGTTCCTCACAAACAGCGCAAACCTCGAGCAGCTTGCAAAGGCAAGGCTCCTGGTCTGCTGAACGGGCCTACGGCCTCTGCGCGTAGGACCGTGCCCCGGATACAATAGGAACAAAAGCGTTCTTTTGCAGTTACTATTAGGTCATATTTACACACAGCCCAAACCACAGTGAAGCAACCAATGGACGAAAAGACTCTGGAAGCGGTTTCCGCACTCGCCAGAAAATTCGCGCTCAAGAACGCCTCAGACTACGGCAAGGCCGACGCCAAGGCGATACTCGGAAAGATACTCGCAGGCTGCCCGGATGCAAAAAAAGACATGAAAACAACGCTGGATGCCGCGACAGCGGCAGCTGCAGAAGCGAACGCGATGGACAAGCCTTCCCTTGGGAAGGCCCTCGCTGCGTTCGAATTCGAAAAGCCCAGGAAGGAGGAGCAAAAGAAAGTCGAGCTCCCAAATGCGGTGCAGGGAAAGGTTGTCACCCGTTTTCCTCCCGAGCCCAACGGCTTCATGCACATCGGCCACGCGAAGGCCGTGCTCTTGGGCTTTGACGCCGCCAAGAACTACGGCGGGAAGTTCCTGGTGCGCTGGGACGACTCCAATCCCGAAAAGGAAAAAGAGGAGTACGTCGATGCGATACGCAGGAGCCTGGAATGGTTGGGCATTACGCCCGACGGGGAGAGCTACGTGTCCGACGACATGGAGAAGCTCTACGGTTATGGCCTGCAGATGATAAAGGCAGGCAAGGCATACGTGTGCTTCTGCCCGCAGGCTGTGATGAAGGAGTTGCGCGCTGCGGGAAAGGACTGCGACTGCAGAAAAAAGACCATTGAGGAGAATGTCGACGAGTGGCAGGGCATGCTCAACGGAAGGTATAGGCACAACCAGGCGGTCGTGCGCTTTTCAGGCGACATGGCAAGCCTCAACACGGTTATGCGCGACCCCGTGCTTTTCCGCATACTCGACGCTACGCACTACCGGCAGAAGGACAAGTACAAAGTCTGGCCGACTTACGATTTCGAAGGCCCGGTCGAGGACTCGATTACGGGCGTGACGCACGCGATGCGCTCCAAGGAGTACGAGCTGCGCGACGAGCTGTATTACGCGGTGCTTGACTGCCTGGGACTGCGGAAGCCCGTACTTGTGGAGTTCTCGCGGCTTTCGATAAAAGGAATGCCGATAAGCAAGCGCCTGCTCAAGGCGCTAATCGAGGACGGTAGCGTGATGGGTTGGGACGACCCGAGGCTGCCCACCCTTGCCGGCTTGCAGCGCCGAGGCATAACCGCCGAGGCGGTCAGGAACTTCGTGCGCGCGTTCGGCCTGAGCAAGGTCGAAAGCGAGCCGCCCATTGACCGGCTGCTTGTGGAGAACAAGAGGATGGTCGAACCCATCGCAAACCATTACTTCTTCGTGCCGACTCCGGTGCGGCTGCGCGTGCGCAACGCGCCCGGACGCGAAGTGAAGCTGAGGCGCCACCCCACAGCGGAGAACGGACTTCGCACGCTTGTTGCAAAAAACGATTTTTACATCCCAAAGCGCGATGCCGACGCGCTTGCGAAAGGCGAGACTTTCCGGCTAAAGGACCTGTACAACTGCAGGGTCGCCGATGCGGGCACGAACTTCGTCGAGGCCGAATACGTCTCGGACGAGGGCGCGGTTGAGAAGAAGATACAATGGGTGCCGCAGGGAGAGCAGGCGGTTGCGGCAAGGCTCCTTGTGCTGGGCGAGCTGCTTGACGATAACGAGAAGTACCGCAAGGAAAGCCTCGAGACCCTTGAAGGCTACTGCGAGCAGGAGTGCAGGAAGCTGAAGAAGGGCGACATGGTCCAGTTCGAGCGCATCGGGTTCGCGATTCTCGACGACGAGAAGAGGATGTCGTTCATACTTACGTCGAAATAAGGAATAAAAAAAATCGAAAAAACAAGGAAGAAACAAAAAACAAAAAGAAATGCTTCCGCAGCCCGGCTATTTTTTCTTCTTCAACGACATGGCAACCCGTACGCCGGCATTTTTCGCCCTCGCGGCCGCAGGCCTCGCCTTCTTGGCCTTGTCTGAAATGTAAGCTTTGTACTCGCTGACTTTCTTCTGCACCTTGTCCGAGACCACCCCGTCGGCCCACGAAAGGTGCGCCTCCTTGTCTGCAGCCCATTTCGCGTTCTCGGCAAGCGCCTTGACGTTGGTCTGGTACTCGCTGTCGGTGTCGTCGAGCTTGCGCAGCGCGGCTGAAAGCTCGGCCTCAAGCCGGCTCATCTGGAGCTTGAGCTCGGATATGTCCGCGCCGGACCCCGAAAGGACCTTTACTTCGGCGTGGAGCTCGTCGACCTGTCGCTCGAGGTCCTTCTGCTTTGCAAGGAGTCGGTAGCACAATTGCGCGAGGTCTTCAAAGGAGCGTATCGCGGCAACCGCTTCCTCGCTTGCTGCGGGTTTTTCCTGCTCCGAGGCGACGTTTTCAAAAACAACCGACGCGTCACCAGCTGCCTGCGGCTGTGCCCTTGACCCTGCTGGCCAGAAGCCCTCCTTGTCCGGGACCACCCGGCCTTCAAGGCAGAGCCCGCGAAGAACGGAGCGGCAAAGATAGCGGTTGAGCCCGGTTTCCCTCGAAACCCCGGAAAGGGTGATTCCTGGAGACTGCACAACTGCGTTGTAGACCGTGCTCTCGATGGACGCGCCGAAATAGTGCGCCGCAAACTCCTCGGGCTTTTCCGTTGCACCTGCGCTTGCGGACAACGCCGCTGCCTTCAGCCCGCACAGCAGGCGCTCGACTGAAAGCGGCGAGTAAAGGCCCTTGAACGATACTGCGGTCGCGAAGCCCTTGGCGTCGCTGCCGTGGATTACGAGCGCGCCGTCGTGGCGCGAAATCAGGGCATCGGAGACCGTGACGGAACCCGAAACCGCGCCCTGCTCGAAGGATGCCGCCCGCTGCGTCGAGAGGATGCTGGTGCGGTCTTGGTGCTGGGCGACGAAGACGAGCTTTTCGCCAGGGTAAAGGGCCGACCTTACGAAGGACGGGGCCTGCGGCTCCTCCTGCAAAAACACAAGTGGCACTGCGGTTGCCTGCTGGCCATCGCTTTCGGTTATTTCCACGAAAGCCGCAGCACCGGCAACCAAGCCCGGCACCGTGACCTTGAACTTTTCGGATTCCGCTACGCCCGCCTGCCTGTTGCCGGCAATGGGCACCGTCTTCTGGCAGCGCACGTCAAAGCGCGAGCCAGCCGAGAGCTCGAAGACCTCGCGGAAGTCGCGGTGTGAACAGTACTGCGCCCACTCGGCTATGGACGCGACCTCGAAATCAGCAACGGCCATTTGGGAAAACCACCACCAAAATTATTCTTTGCAACGCTTAATCAAGCCCTACGGTCGGCAATGGTTCAGCCGTGCACCGGGCAACCCTGCCGCCGCTCGACAGTGAACGCGGCCTGCGCGTTGCGAACCCCGTCGTAGAAAAGGTACTTGCCGACCAGGGTGTTGCCAAAAAGCCACTTGGCCTGCTCCAGGTTGCTCCCCTCCTGCCGTTCCTTGCCCACGACTTTCGGATGGCGCCTCCCCGGGTCGCCTTCCAGGCTTGCGGCGCAGTGCACGAGCTTTATCATCTCGTTGACCTGCAGCGCCGCGACTACGCTGTTGGTCGTGGAGAGCGCGGGCGTCTTGGGGTCGATGAAGTCTAGCGGGTCTCCGACGCAGGAGTACTTGCGCCACAGGAACTGGTAGTCCTGCTCGCTCATCGCGCACTCAAGGCACGCCGACGGCGCAATCACCACCTGCACCTTGCCGAAGAACCCCGTTGTGCCGCCGTCAATCAGCGGGACTTTGCCGTAGCAGTGCGAATTGAGGTGGAGCCTCGCGCCTAGGTTGTCGAGGCAGGAGAAGACGTAGTCGAACTGCGGGTAGAATTCCTCGGGAAGGTCCTCGACTTTCTTGAGAACCGGCGTGATGACGAGCTTCTTGTTTATTGAGCGGGCGCGGGTTGCGATTACGCGCGCCTTGTAAAGCCCGTTGGCGGCGTCCATCGGGCAGAAGAACACGCAGCGGTTGAGGTTCGCCTTGACTATCCTGTCAAAGTCAACGAGGGTAATCTTGCACACGCCTATTTGCGCAAGGCCCTTCACGACTTCGTTGCCGAGCGCGCCCGCGCCCACCACCAGCACGTTGAGCCTTGAGATTGCGTCCTGGTCCCAGCCGGATATGCGCTTCTGGCGGTCGAACTGGTCGGCGTCGATTGCGTGGACGGGAGTCATACTGGTAGTGTGGCAGGAAAAGGTTTAATTTGCGACTGCGCGAAACACTATTTGCTGGTGAACTGCGGTTATGCCATTGGAAGGGAAATACTATCACGATACCGAACTGCTGAAAGGGGAGCACCCGCTGTTTGGCCGGCATTCCGCCAAGATACCTTTGCTGCACGACGTCCGGACCGCACTGACCGAGGCAAGAATGCCTGCAAGCAAGGTGTCCGTAGTGAAAGCCGCCGGCAGGAACAACCCGTGCCTGAGGATATACCTGAAAGAGACGCCCGGCGACATATCCGAACTGCCCAAGGCTGTTGAAGCCATAGGCTCGGTCCTGAAGGCGCACAACATCGACCACGTCCACAACGGCTGGTCGCCCGTAAAGCAATAGCGCTCCCTCAGTCGAACAGCTTCTTTACCGCGCGAACAGCGTCCTCGGATGCCTTGTCCATCCGTATCTGCAGCTTCTTTCCGCAGCGCACGCACGGGCTGCGCGAGTTGACCAGGTGCTCGTAGCAGTCCTTGTGGTAGGACGCTCCGCAGAAGCAGTAGCCGTACTTGGGGTTGTTCTCTGCCGGGTTGACCGAGAGGTGGAACGGCGCCTGGCAAAGCTCGCACGCACCCGCCTGGGTGGTCCGTTCAATCATTTCCTTTACCGCGTCGCGGCCGCCGAGGGTCTCGACCTGCTGCTCGAATGGGATGGACTGTCCTGTTGGGGCCGCCTCGATTGCATCCTGGATTTTTGCGGCAACGCCGTTGCCGTTTTTGGGCGCGCCCTTGCGGATGAGTTCGAATATGTCGACGTCGGCCTGCTTCGCCGGCTTGTGCTCGGGACCGGGAACATAGACAATCGGGCTGTCGCGCTCGGTGAGCCTGGCGTCGGAGGCTGTTGCCTTGGCGTAAGATTTTTCTTCTGCGGAAGAACCGTTTGCTGTTGACCCGGCCATTGCCGTCGCTGCGGTGGATGTTGCTGCGGGCGAAGCTGCTGCGGTCGCAGCGGATGCCTTTGCTTTCCTTGCCTTCTTTTCTTCCGCAGCTTTCCTTTTTGCAAGCTCGTCGTAACCCGCTATCCCGAGCCGGAACATGCCAGGGTTTGCGCTGTCGCGGCACAGGAACCCCCTGATGCAGAGAAAGCCGGTCCGCTGCTCAAACTGCAGCGGGTCAACCCCGGTAAGCTTGAGCAACTTGTCCTGGGCGTTGTCACCGGACTTGACCAGCTCAAGAAGGTCCAAGTCGAAGGCTAGGAGCTTTTTCGGAAGCTTCGAGACCTTGGGCTGCGCCTGCCTCGCGGTCCGGGCTTTCGCTTGCTCTGTTTTCCTGCTCGGCTCTTTTGTGGGTGTTTCCATGACGCTTCAACCAATCTTACGCGCGTCCTGCGTAACTGTCAACTAAGACGAAGGCAACCAAGATAAGCGTATTGTGGAGAAAGCCGCGCGGCTCAGGGCACGACGGCATAGGAAAGCTCGTGGTAGGTGCGCGACTGCGGCGAGTCCAGGCGGTAGGCGCGCTTTTTTTCCCCGCCGGCGGACAGCGGGTCCACCACTGTGGCTATTGCCTGCGGGTGGTCGAAGTAGCGCTGTTGTGTGGAAACGTCGGTTCCTGAGAGGAAGCATCCAAGCCCGGGGTGGGAGTGGAGCCATCCGACAACCACCTGGTGCGAGCCTACTGCCGAAAAAAGCTGCGATGACAGCTCGCCGAACGAGGATTCCGAAAAGCGCACGGACACCGACGACGCGACGTTCGGCGCGGTCACGTAGCCTTCGACAAGCACGTAGCTGCGGTCCCTGCTTTGGCAGAACCGGCCGACCAGGAGGCCCATCGTTTCCAGGTGGGACTCCGCACCGTGCCTTGCGTGCGCAAGCGCGGAATCAAGCGCGGACTTCCTGAAGTAGACGTCGTACATCAACAGGAGTATGGAAAACCAAAGAAGAAAAAGAGTGTTGTAGGAAAGAAAAACCAATCTAGATGCCCGGGACTGCTACGGAGGCTACGGTGCAAGAATCACTGCGGCTGTCGCTATTGCTGCTGTTCCTTTTCGTCTTCGGTCTTGGCGTCCTTCTTTTCCGGTTTGGCCGCGGCCTCTTCCGGCCCCAGCAGCTTTCCGCGCAGCTCGGCCATTAGGTCCATGGCTTGCTTGTCCGCTTCGGTCTGCGCGGAGTCTGCTCCGCCCGAACCCATGCTTGGCACCTCGCCATACCGCGACGCTTCCTGTCTCTGCGCGGGCCGCTGTAGCGGCCGTATTGAGGAGGAGATTGTGCGCGGCGGCTCGCGGCGGGCCTGCTGGCCGTCCTGCGGCGCGTAATATTCCTGGCGCGGCCGCTGCTGCGGGCCGGTCTGGATTGGTGAAGAGTACTGGGGCTGCTGCGGCCGCTGCTGGGGCGCGTATTGCGGCGCGGACTGTTGCGCCCTCGGCTGCGGTTGTGGCTGCGACCTTATGAACTGCGGCTGCGGCCTCGCGGCTGCGGCCTGCTGCGGCGCCGGAATCTTGGAATCTATTTCCGCAATCGCCTTCTCGAGGTCGGACAGATTGGCCTCAAGCGCGGCCTGCCTGGACTTGGCGTCCTGCGAGTCCTGGGCCTGCGGCGCTGCAGCGAGCTGCTTCTGCGCGTCCTGGACCTGCGCAACCGCCTGTGCGTTGAACGCCGCGCGCATTTCCTTCACGATGTTGCGCACCTCGGTGCGCTGGGCCGCAAGCTCGCGTGAAAGCGCGGCAACCGGCTCAAGGGCGGCTAGCACGCTTGCCATCTTCTGTTCCAGTGCGGCGTTGGCTGCTTTGACTGCCGCAATCTCCTGTGCCTGGCGGAGCCCCTGCGCATCCATCGACGAGCGCAGCGTTGCGACTGCCTTACCTGTCTCGTTTATTGAAGTGGCAAGCTGTTCGGAAGACGACGCGGTGCGCGCGGCAAGCTGCTCCATCGACGCGGTTGAACGGGAGGACAACTCCTGGATTGACGCTGCGGAACGCACCAGACCATCGGACACCGCTGCGGAAAGCCGCTTGTCGGTTTCCTGAAGGGCCGTTGAAAGCTGCCTGTTGGTCTCTTGAAGAGTTTTTGACAGCGCGTCCTGGGTGGCGCGCGCGCCTGCAAACTGCGTCTCCTGCTCCTTGCGCAGGGCCTCGACGGTTGCCGAGACGTCGGTCTTCGTGATTGCGACCAGCTCGGAGACGGAGCGGGAGAACGCGTCCAGCGTGTCCACGCGCGCGGAAATTGACGCGGCAAGTTTTTCGGACTCGCTTTTCTGCGCCTCGACACCCACGCGGAGCGCGTCGATTGCGCTTGTTGTCTGCGACTCGCGGACCTCGAGCGCGGCTGCAAGGTCCGCCTGGCGCTTGTCCAGCGCGGCTATGGCGTCTGCCTGCTTGGAGTCGAGCGCGGAGAACGCCTCCGCCTGCTTCGCCTCGAAGGTTGCAAGCATCTGCGACTGCGCAGCCTCGAACTGCGTCACGGAAGAGGATATCTTGGACTCGAACGCGGAGACAAGCGTGGACTGCTGCGCTTCGAACTGCGCGGTTGCCGTGTCCTGGGCCTTCCTGAATTCCGCCAAGGACTGCTCCTGCTTCTTCTCGAAACCTGCGGCCTTCGCGGCCTGCTGCGCCTCGAACTCCGTTGCCTTTGCATCTTGCTCCGCGTCCCGCGCCAGCTGCTTTTCCTCAAACTTGGAAATCGTGCCGTTCAGGGCCGAGGCGGTGCGCTCTATGGACTGCTGGGCTTCTGCGAACCTGCCGTCGATGGTCTCGGACAGTTCCTGCACGAACTGCGCCTGCGAGGAGGAGAAGCCAGTTATCTTGGATGCGAGCTCGTCTGAGCGGGCGCGGATTTCAGCAAGCGCGGTGCGCGAGTCCTGCATGTTCCGCGCGGTCTCGGACACGGTCTTGCCCACGAAGTCGCGCAGCTTGTCCGACTCGCCTGAAAGCTTTGCGACCTTCGCGTCAACCGCACCTATCGCGTCCGCCTGGCGCGACTCGGCGGCTGCCACCGCAAGCCGCAACTTTTCCGGCATCGAGTCGCGGAAGGCCGCAAACTCCAGCGACTGCTGGCTTGATGCCTGCTGCGCCTTTTGGAAGCGCTCCTCGATTGTCTGTGAGAGCCTTGAATCGACTGTTGCAAGCGCCCTTGCCTGACGCTCTTCCGCCGCAGCTATCATGTCCGCTTCCGGAAGAGCCGCCTTGAGCGCGACAAAGTCTGCGTTGAGCCTGTCGGCCTGCGTCTGCAGCTGTGAGAACCGCTGGCCGACTACCATCGAGACATTGGTCTCGGTTGCCGCAAGCTTGGACGAAAGCAGCTCGGTCTGGACCTTGAGTTCATTGAGGAGTGCCTTGGACTCCTCCGCCTGGGTCTTTGAGAACTGTTCCTCCGAGAATGCGTCCGACTGCTTTTCGGAAACCACCGAGGCGACTTCCTGCACGAGCTGCGCGTGCGAAGAGTACAGCGAATCGACTTTTTCCGAAATGCCGGCGGCCTGCTCCTTCCACGAGTCGAGCTCGCCTTTGAAAGACTCCAGGTAGGCAAGCCGCGTCTCGAACAGCCGCAGGTTGTCGCCGATGCTTTCGGGGGTCACGTTGAACTGCACTGGCGTGTTTGCGTCGAACGCCGGCGCTGACGGCGCCGGGACTTTCAGAGATGAGATGCTCCTTTCAAGCGCGTCGATGCGCGAAAGGAGCGTGCCGTCCTGGCTGGCGGCCATTGGAATGGCGATGGCGGGGGCTGCAGCCTGGGCTGCTGGCGTGGTGCTGAACATCACCCGGCCATCTGGTGAGGATGATACTTCGTGGGATGATGCCGCAGGAGCTGCGGTCTGGAGCGAATCCACCTGTGCCTTGAGCCTTGACACGCTCTTTGAGAGGTTGGCAAACAGCGAGGCGTTCCCGTTCTCTATCGAGTTGACCTTCTCGCCTAGGTCCGCAAACCCTTTCTCGACAACTGCCATGCGCATAGACTCGGGCATCGCACTTGGCGTGCTGGTGATGCTTTCCATCCTCTTCTTGAGCTCGGAAAACCCGGTCGTGATGTTTGCAAACATCGCCGCGTTGTTGGCGTCGGAGTCCGTGACTTTGTGCTCGATGCGGAGCAGCGCCTCTTCCATGCTCGCAATCTTCGCCGCCTGCTCCTGGAACGCGGCCGCCTTCTTCGCAAGGTCCGCTACTGTTGCGGAAAGCGCTTCGGTCTCGTCAAGGAGCCGCTTCTGTTCCGCGCGGGCGTAGCTTGAGTCCGCGACGGGCTCGCCGACAGGCTGCCTCGTGCCTGCCTGCCTGGTTGGGACATATTGCAGTCCGTTGATCATGAGGTGCATTTCCGCGACTGCGCGCGCGTTCTGCTCGACTTTCTGCGAAAGCTCTGCTGCAATCTTGCGGTAGTCGTCTATGCCGTGCTCGTGCTCGACCTTGAGCTCGCTGATGTCGTGCAGGACCGCTTCGTGGGTGGAGTTGATGGTGTCGGACGTGAGTTTGTATTCCGAGAGGTTCTTCTGTATCTCCGAAAACACGGCCTGCATCTTGTTGGACTGCGCGGTGAGGAGGCGCTCGACTGCCTTTACCTGCTCATAGTTTGCGGACACTTCCGCCCGCGTCTTCTCAAGCTCCTTTGAGTACTGCTCCAGGCCGGCGGTTCCGGCGCCCGTTCCTGCTCCTGCCCGCAGCTCGGCAAGGATTTTTTCGTGCTCGAGCACCTTCGCCTCGAGGCCTGCGGATGCCGGTGAGGCGCCCGAATAGAAGGAATGCCCTCCTGCGGCCACGCTGTTGAGCCGGTCAACCGAGGCGGAGACCTGCGATACCGTATCGCGGAGGGAATCGACTGAAAGGCGCATCTGCTGGCGGTCCATGTCCGCCATCTTGGAATACTTGTCGAACTGCGCGCGCGACATTATCTGCTCGGACGGGTAGTCCGACTTGAGCGCTATCTTCCTCTCAAGCTCGGCGAGCTTGTTGTGCGCCTCGTCGGTCTTGATGAAGTAGTCCTTGTCGCGGTCCGCCCAGGCCTTCAGCTGCTCGAGCGCGACCTCCATCGGCCGCAGCCGGGAGGACAGCTCTATGTACTCGGTCTCGAGTCTGCGTACCGCACCGGTTGGTTCCGGACCCGGAACACCGGCACCGCTTCCTGCTGTCTGCGTCGCTGCGGTGCCTGCGGTTCTCAGGCCCGAAAGCTGGGCGCGTATGTCGGATATCTCCGAAGTTAACCTGTCCGGCTGGACGCGGTCTATTATTGAGATGAGCTGCTCGGTCCTTGCCTGCGAGGCGTCGGCGTTGCGCTCAAGCGCGGTGACGCGGCCTGAAAGCTTGAGGAAGTCCTGGCCTATTGACGCGAGCGAGCCTTCGGTCTTCTGTCGGAAGTCAAGCAGGTCGCCCGCAACGGCGTTGGTTGCGTTTTGCTGGCTGCCACCGGTAAACGCCGCAAACGGGCTTTGGTCTGCTGGTTTTGCAGCCGGGCTTGACGCTGGGACCTGCTGTGCGCCTGCGTTTTGTGAAGCGTTCTTTTTCAGGAAATCGTCCAAATCCAATACGGGCATGTTCCCAAATCCCCTTGAAAGGATGCCGGCGTTGCGGCCGATGAACCTTCCAGAATCGGTTACGAAAAGTCTGTTATTAAGCCTGCGCAAATAGTGGAACAGTTCGACAAATGACTAAGGGAGTAAAGGATGGCTGAAGGAACCGCAGCTTATTTGCCGGTTAATTTGCGGGAAATACTGTCTGCAAGGCCCTTGATTGCGTAAAGGACGCCGTGCACGCTCTTTGGATCGGTTTTGGGGGTTTTCTGGTCGTCCTGTGGTTTTCCATCCTGTTGGCTGGGTGGCTGCGCTGCAGTTGTTGCAAACGCTTGTGTTACGTCGCTTGCCATCCGCTGCTCCTCGGCATCCTTCTCGGCCTGCGCGAGCGTTTGCGCTGCCCAGTCGGCTTCGGACTTGGGGTCCTGGCCGGCTGTTTGGCCCGATGGCTTGGACGGGGCTGCAAGTTGCTGCTGGCTGGCTGTTGCAATGGCTGGTTTGGGCGTTGCCTGTACCTGGGCCAGTATGCGGGGCCTTGAAAGCTTGGGCTGCTCCGGCTGCGAAGGTTGCGAAACTGAAAGTATCTTGGGCCTCTTTTGGTCTGCCGCGTCGGGCGCTGTTTTTGGTTGCTCGGTTGCCGGTTCCATGGGGGTGTCAGCTTGAAACTCTGTTGACAAAAGAAGCGGGCGCAAAAATAAATATGGGCCTGCGCGGCCGGGGCGCGCTTTTTAAGTTTGAGGCTGAAAAGTAGTATCATGGCAGAATACAACATCACTGTCGTCCACACCACAAGCGGAAAGGAGACCCTGCTTGCCGTAGAGGAGGCGTTCTCGGTAGCTTCGGTACTTGAAGTCCTTGCCGAAAGCCTCCACCTGAAGGACCGCTTCGTGCTTGCCACCAAGGAAAACAAGATTCTCGACCCCCAGCTCACGCTCAAGGATGCTGGAGTCGCAGCCGGCGCGGTACTTCTTCTGATGCCCGACCCTACCGGCGGCTAAGACGGAAAGAAAAAAAAGGAACTACTTCGAGTTCAGCTGCGCAGCGGTGAAGTTGACCTGGTCGCCAGGATAAGGTATGGTGGTGTCACCTACAAAATAGGTGTCCTTGGCGGGCGTGGTGAAATTCAAAGTCGGCGTCTTTACGCACGTGCTGTTTGCGCAAACCTCGACGTCGAAATAGTACGTCTTGCCCGGCGTCAGCAGCAGGTGCTTGTACTGCGAGAACGCGGGGGACTGCGCGTCAAGGCGCCACTTGCGCACGCCCGGCTCTTCACCATACATCACCGTGCCGGTTGCGTTGGCGTTAGTAAACCAGTACATCTCCGCGGTCGTTGCGCGGATTTCGCTGACGGACAGGTTGACGAATGCCGGGGTTGTGGTGGCCGTGGGAGTGATGGATGCATTTGCAGCCGGAGTGGCGGTGACGTTGGTTGGCGCCACGGGTGTCACGTCCACTGTGGACTCGTTGGGGCCGAAGGTCTTGACGCACTCGCTGTAGTTGTACCTGCTTCGGGATTCCCACGCGCTGTTCACGCACTCGTAATAGGTCTGGGTGCCGCTGATTGAGCCGACGCACTCAAACTCCTTCTGCTCTCCGCTCGTGCAGGCAGCGGAAACGCTGGGCTGGACCGACGGGGTTGCAATGGCATTTGTGTTTGGTGCGGCTCCGGGGTTGCCCATGAGCACGAGCGCCGCCGCGAGCACGACGATTATCGCCGCTGCAGCGAGGTATAGGTTGTTCTTGTTTCCCAGGGGGTTTGCCATAGTATAGTCTCACTTCTTGTGGTTGAAAAAAATCATTTCCTTTTCTTCTTGTTGCGGCCGCCTTTTTTGGCTTTCGTTTTCATGCGGCCTGCTGCTTTGCGGGCGCCCTTTCTCGCCGCCTTCGCTGCGGCCTTGGCCCCCCGCTTGGCTGCCTTCTTTGCTTTCGGCTTGCCTGCCTTCGAAGGCTTTGCCGAGGCCCTACCGAGGTACTCGAGGACACGCTGTTGAACCTTGCCGCCGACCCGGGTGGATTCCACGCGGTAGCGGTAAAGGATGCCCTTGACGCGCTTGGTGCGGATGAAGGCCATTGCAAAGATAGTGTAGGGCGGGCGAAGTATTAATACGATTCGAAAGTTAGTTTATGGGAAAAGAGTGGATGAGATGGACGAGTACCTGAAGGCTGCCCGCAATGCGGCAGGCAAAGCCGCGGAATACCTCTACCGCAAGCAGGGCGCAGGGAAAACCCGCTACAAGCGCGGCCGCGAGCTCGTGACGGAAGCCGACATCGAGTCGCAGGAAATCATATTCGACGAGCTTGAGCGCTTCGGCCTGCCGTTCCAGTCGGAGGAGAAGAACTGCAAGCTGTGCAAGGGAACGCGCTGGGTAATAGACCCCATCGACGGCACCGAGCACTTCGTCCGGAACGCGCCGTTCTATTCTGTGTCTATTGCACTTGTAAAGGACGACCTGCCGGTTGTCGGCGCGGTGAACGTGCCGGGGTTGGACCTGGAATACTGCGCGCAGAAAGGCGGGGGCGCGTTCAAGAACGGAAAGCCCATACACGTCTCGCGGGTCGTGTCGCTTGACTACGCGTCCGTGTTCATACACCCGTACAAGCGCTTCAAGATGGCCGGCTACGAGGGCGCGTTCCTCCAGCTTTCGAAGAAAATCCGCCACCCGCGCTACTTCGCGTCGAGCGAGTTCGAGCTTGCGTTCATGGCGGAAGGCGCCGCTGACGCAGTTGCAAAGCCCGCGTTCCGGCTCTGGGACGTGGCTGCCGGCGCAATCATAGTCACCGAGGCCGGGGGCAAGGTCACCGACTTTGACGGCCTGCCCTGGAACGCCAACTCCAACGCCCTGCTTGCTTCAAACGGCCGGGTGCACAAGGCCCTGCTGGAGCTCATAAAGAAGGAGCGGGGCAAGAAAGTCCGCAAGTAAAGTAAAAGTTAGGCACTACAACGGCGGTTTGATGGAGAGAAACATAATCGCAGAAGCGCAACTTTTCGCGACCTTTGGCCTCTGTCTCATTACCCTATGCGCTTCGACAACAGTCGCGGCCGTTTCTACAAAAATAGCGGAGTGGCTAGCAGCATCTGTTGTTTTTGGGGTTGTGGGTGTTTTTGCTTTAATTGCGGCTGTTGGTTACTATTGGAAGTACAAAGCGGCGGTTAAGAAAGTTAGGCACTACAAAAAATAATGCTTCTTCTTGAAAACAAAAAACCAGCTTACGCCGTCCTTCTTCCCAGCGGGAAAACCGACCCGCATTTCTTGCAGGTCTTTTCCTTGCGCTTCCAGTTGAAGTCGAACTCCGCGGTGCCGCAGTCGGGGCAGGCGCGCATTTCGGAGCTGTGGAAGGACGCCCACCCTGCCTTGGTCTCGGAATAGACGTGGCGGTTGGTAGAGTAGGCCACCTTGGGCTCGCCGGCTGCTGCCGGCTTTTCCTCGGTTGCCGGGCTGCTGCCTGAAAACTCCTTTTTCTTCTCAAAGGCTTTCTCGAGGTTCTTGCTTGAGCAGCGCGGGCATATTACGGCGTCATCGGCGTCAAAACGAAGGTTACAGTTCTTACAAGCGTATTTCACAGGGACCCCCCTCACTTCCACTAATATCGTGGGCGCGAAAAGCTAAAAGCCCAAGGGTTGGGTTTTTTGGCTTCCTTGACTGGTCAGCTGCGGTTTGAACGATGGATGCAAGTATGGGACTAGACGGTCGGGTGGGTAATGGGTGTTGGTTTGTGGTTAGTTAAGGAAAGTAAAGAAAGAGAAACAACATAGAAAGAAGAAAAAACGAAACAAGAAAAGAAGGATAAAGAAAACCGGAACCCGGTCAAACCTATTTCCTGAACGGGCTCTGGTACCTGGCCTTGTTCCCAAGCATCGCCTCAACCTCAAGCAGCCGGTTGTACTTGCAGGTCCGTTCTGCTCTTGCTGGCGCTCCGGTCTTGATCTGACCAGCGCCGATGCCAACTGCAAAATCAGCGATGAAGGAATCTTCCCCTTCTCCTGACCTGTGGGATACAACTACGTTCCATCCTGCTTGCTGCGCCAGCCTTGCTGCCTGCATGCCTTCTGTCACTGTTCCTATCTGGTTGATTTTGAGAAGGAGTGCATTGCATGCTTTCATTGCTATTGCCTTCTTGATTCTGATAGGGTTAGTTACAAGCAAGTCATCGCCAACTACCTGGTATTTGTTTGCCTTAGTGAACGCAGCAAACTCGTCATATCCTTCTTCCTGAAACCCGTCCTCAACTGAACGAAGAGGATACTCTCCCTCAAGCTGTGTGTAGTACTTAGCCAGTTCCGCAGAAGAGAGTGACTTGTTGTCTACTGCGTACTTTCCGTTTTCGTAGAAGTTGGAAGAAGCTGGGTCTATCGCTATCGTGAAGTCGTTTTCGTAACCTAGGTTGGCAACGGCTCCCAGGCAAAGCGCGAACGCGTCGCCCATCGTCTTTACCGGAGGAACGAACCCACCCTCATCCCCCAAGTTGGTGAAGGTTCCACCAAACTTGCCTGATATTGCTTTCTTCAGTCCGTGATATGACTCTACACTCTCTCTCAACGCAACCGTGTAGTTCTTGGCAAAGGAAGGTTGAATCATCACTTCCTGACAGGCAAGGCCACCGGATGCGTGCTTTCCTCCGTTGATTACGTTTAGCATTGGTACCGGTATCAGGCCTGTTGTCTTTGGTTTGTATATGCCTGTAATGTAGTCATACAATTCCTTTCCTTGCGCAAGTGCGCCTGCCCTTGCAACTGCCATTGATACTGCTGTTGTTGCGTTCGCGCCAAGCACGCTCTTTCCTTCGGTCCCGTCAAGCGCAATCATTGCGTTGTCAAGTTTTTCTTGTTCTTCAACATCCATTCCAATGAGCTTCTTTGCTATTGACCCGTTTACATTTGCTACTGCCTTGCTTACTCCCTTTCCTCCAAAATCCTTTCCACCATCACGAAGCTCCAACGCCTCGAACTTGCCGGTTGAAGCGCCGCTTGGCGTAATCGCCTTTGTAGTGCCTAACTTTGTCCTTACCGTTGCGAGCACCGTGGGGTTTCCGCGCGAGTCGAGGACCTGCATTGCCCCTATGAATTCTATCTTGGTTGCCACAGTACACACCCTCTTGCTGGTAGGACTTGCGCATCTAGCGCCTCTTCAGATGCCTTTCTGTCTCTTGAAGCTTCCCTGGTATTCCACGCCCGCTTCCACGCGGTCGAACCGTATCTGGCATATCTTCATCCCGGGGTAAAGCGTGAGCGTGAAAGGCGAGACGTTGAGTATCTCCAGCACCTGCACGTTGTCAACCCCCGGCTGGACGAAGTTGGAGCTGATGTGCACCATCACGCCAAGTCGCGCGAAGCGGCTCCGGCCCTGCAGCGTGCCGCACAGGTTCTTTGAAAGCGCCACCCGCTCGAGCGTAGTGCCTAACACGAGCCGGAACGGCTTCAGCGTGATGCCTTCCTTTCCCGCTGAGACTTTCTTTACGCACTTCCGGAAACCCCCGGAGAAGTAGGTGTCCTCGCGCACGGCGATCCTGCATTTTCCCTTCGGCACCAAGAACTCGTTTCCAAGCTGCAGGTCAATCGAGGCGGCCCCGAGGTTTTCCCTTACGAAAGGCGTGACTTTGAGTTCGCCTTTTTTCATCATTTCCAGGATCTTGGTCTTTGAAAGCACCATCAGCAAAAGCACCAACAAATTTACTAGAATGGCCACCGGCCTTAAATTGCCTTTGTTGTTGGCCCGCATTGAGTCCGGCCTGCCGGGTGCCAAGTTACAGCCCGGTGTTCTGCCAGGTTGAGCTACAGCGGGGGTCAAACCGCTTTTTATCGTTGCCTTTCAGAAAAAGTCCGATTAGTGGAAGTGAGGGGGGTGGGCGTGAAAACAGCGGAAAACCACCGCGCAAATTCTTAAATTTAAGAACGTCTTGCTTTGTGTAGTGATTTTTTGGCCCAAGACCCCACCCAGGACCCGCAAAGTGCCTCCGAAGACCTGACAAGCCAGATCCACAAGGCATCCAAGAAGAAGCGCACGGGCAAGACTGCAGACCACTACGCAAGGCAAAAGGCCACCTGCTATGCCTACTTCCGGGTCAACATCGACGAGCAGAAGAAGACCAAGGCCGCCCAGTACACGATATACGATTTTGTCAACGACTCCTTCCACTTCTCGCCTACAAAGAAGGAATTGACCATCCGGGTGCTCGAGGCGCTCAAGGAAAAGCCGATGGACTTCACCGAGCTTGCGGCGCACCTATCCGCAAAGAAGAGCACGCTCTACCTTTTGCTTACCGCGCTGCACCGCTCCGGGCTCATCGACCGCGAGACCAAGCGCCAGCCATACCGGCTGTCGATTTCATTCTCATCCATGCTCCGCGAGTATTCTTACTGGTGGGAGAACTGGGTGCGCATAAGGTAACCGCAAGCTTATTACCACAAATCGGGTTTTCTCTGTTATGGCGAGCCAACCAAGAAACGCAAGGGCCGCGCAGGCGGCGGACGTGGACGACGTCGGGGAGGACAAGGATGGCGTCGTAGCCAAGTACACTTACCTTGCGATGGCGGTGTTCATATTCGCCTCGATAGTCTTGATGTTCTTAAGGTTCGTGTTATACCTTTGGTAGGGTGTTCTTTTGTCAGAGGAAGCAGCAACGCAAACAGTCCGCATCGACGTGCCCCTCAAGAGCGACCGCACCGCGGCTGAGGCCCGGCGCCGCAACCTGCTGGCCAAGCTCATCTACGCGTCCGGCGGGGCGCTGATAATCGCACTCATCCTGTTCGTGGTCTACAAGAGCGCGTACCCTTAGGGGGGTCTTCCCGACGCGGCTGCCGCGGTCCGCTGCGCGGCTGCAAAACCCAGATGCGCTTAAAAAGTTCGCATCCAATAGAACTTTCTGGCCGCCTCTGGGGGGTACCCGAGGCAAAAGACCACCAAAGGTGTTAATCAGATATGGGCATTACTGACGTGCTTTTTGGAAAGAAGAAGGTCCCGGCGTTCTCGGCCGGCGTGTTCTCAATAGACACGACCATCCATCCCTTCCGCATAGCAGCTCACAAGGCCGACTATGCGCAGCTTGACATAGTCGTGACCAACAGGTTCGACAAGGAGCTCCTCACGTCCATAGTCATCGGCGTGCCGAAGGCGCTCGGCTTCGAGCAGTCCGCGCTTTCGCACCAGCGAGAGATTCGCGCGGGCACTCTCGGCCCGGGCGAGTCCAAGACCGTGCGCGTGCAGGTCTGGGGAACAGCAAGGACCGACCCGGGGGAATACGAAATCAAAATCTTCGCAATATCCCACTACCGCGACTACTCTTACGTGCTGAACGAGGTGCGCAAAACAGTGGAACTGAGGGCGGCGTAACCATTTATAAAGCGGCCTTGCATTTTTCTCTTGTCAATAACAATCCAAGCGCAACTGCGCCTCGTAGGTGAACTAAAATGGCGGTAAGAGTTTCTGCTCTCATGGGAATGGATGTCTTCACGGACACTGCAAAGTTCGTAGGCAAGGTCTATGACATCATCATCGACCTGCAGAAGGGAGAGGTCACGCGCCTGACTCTTGAGCCAATCAAGGTCGCAAGCAAGGACGACGCGAGGCGCATCTTCAAGGAGAAGACAATCCTCTACAAGAGCGTCAAGGCTGTTGAGAAGATAGTCATCGTCTCGGCAATCCAGCCCGCGGAGGAAGCGCCGGCAGAGGAAGAGGCGCCCGCAGAGCCGGAGAAGCCCTTCCAGCACTACTCGTACAAGTACAGGAGATAAGTTTCTCCCAACCCTTTGTTTTTTCCAGCTTTTTCTAAAACCTTTCCAGTAGCGGTTTCAGACTTGGCCAGTTCCCTGATTAGATGGTGGGTTTTCCCTTCTTTTTGAGGAAGTTGTTGAATCCGTCGCGGAGCCTCTCAAGCGGTTCCGGGTTGGCGGCTATTTTTTCTCCCTGCCTGTGCGACAGGTCCGTCAGAACCTCGGGGCCAGTTGCCTTCTTCATCAGCGCAGTCTTGGGTGCCACGGAAAAACCCCCAGCCGGTATCAAGACGTTTGGGGGCTTCCGGGTTTAAAAAAACGGCGCAGGCCGCGGCAGCCGCGTAGTGCCTAACTTTTCTTGTCGCCTTTTTCCAGCGCCTTGTACATTTCCCGCGCCTGCTTCTTTGCCAGTTCGACGACGCCTTCGGGCGGGAGCGGGTTTCTCATCCCCTCGTTTGCCTTGGCCACCTGCGCGTGAATTCCGTGGAGCGTCCGGTAGTGTGTGCGGAAATATTCGACCTCTTCCGGGGTAGCGCATTTCTTGCCGTAAAACGTGTTCAGGTGTTTTTCTATCCGGCACCCCGCTTCGTTTGGGTGGATGCCGTCCAGAAGCAGGTTGGTGTACATGGTGCCGACGCCTTCAAGCCTTTTTTTCGAGAACGGGTTCGCCATAACCTCAAAAGGCGGCTGCCGTTTTTAAAATAAGTGCAGGAAGCTGAAAATAGCGGGGAGAGGATTTGAACCTCCGATCTCCGGGTTATGAGCCCAGCGGGCACTCCTGGCTACCCTACCCCGCTTTCAAAGCTGAAGCGTGCGGCTGCAGACGTTGCAACCACATACCTAATTAGGCGCGTTAGATTGTCTTGCCTGCCAAGCAATATAATACGAGCGGGAACTTTGGGCGGCGGTTTGGGCGGGAGCGGGCGGTTTATTTCTTGATTTCCGCAACCATCGTCTCGCCGGCGTCGGCCTGCAGTTGTGTTGCGGGCGACGAGAACGAGCCGATGAACTTCTCCATCGTCTTGATGCGGTCCACAATCTTCTTAGTGTCCACTTCACTGTTCTCGTAGCGCAGCATCCCCTTGCACTTGGGGCAGCGGAACTGGTTCTCCATCGCGTCGTCGAACTCGCAGCGCACGCATCCCTTGCGGCACTTGTACACGCACGCGTTCTCAGCGTAGGCCACGCGGGCGCGCAGGTCGTCGTACTCGCGCTTCTTCATCGAAAGGTAGTTGGAAAGCGCCCGTTCGCGGTTGAGGTTCCACGTGTAGGTGAACCAGCCGTTCTGCATGTTCTTCTCGCGCCGGTACTCCACCACGCCGTACGAATGGAGGTGGTTGAGCAGGCAGCGCACCTCGGCAATCTTGATGCTTGTCTTCTGCTCTATGGCCTCGTCAGTGCAGCCCTCGTCGCCGATGGTCTCGATGATGCGCAGGCCCTCCTTTCCGGCGATTTCCTTGATGAACGCCTCGAGGTGCTCGCCAACAGGCTGGAATTCCTTCGGCGCAACCGGCGCCGGCGGGATTTCAACAACAGCCTTGGCGGTTTTTTTTGAAGAAGCAGTTTTTGCGCCAGCGGGCCCGCTCGCCTTTTTTGCAGCGGCTTTCGGGGTCTTCTTGGCGGGCATGAATATTCTTTGCTGTATTTCAGTTTAAATACCTTATTTCAAAAAGGGCGTTTTTGCGAGGAAAAAACGGTTTTTTTCATCGCAAACGCGGTTTTGCCTATTTTTTCCCGGCTGTTTTCGGCCTGGGTCGCCGCCCCTTTTTCCTTGCAGGCCTCGCGTTTTTTGTTTTCGCGTTTGCATGTTTTCCCTTCGTTTTTGCTGCCTTCCTGCTCCTGTCAACTACTGTCTTTTTGCCTGCCGAAGGCGTAATCTGGATTTTTGCGTCAGAAAACGCTGCCGGGTTCCTGCCGGAAAGCTCGTAGAGGAAAAGCCCGAGCGCCGCCACTTCGGAGTGCGGCTGGTTGCCCACCGCGGAGTTCACGTCGCACATCCCGTATATTTCCGGCGGCACCTTGCCGGCGCCGACCACGAGCATCACTTTTTTTGCCTGCGAGTCGCGCAGGTCCTGCGCGGTCTTTCTGAAGTCCTCGCCGTACATCGTAAGGTGGACCTTCTTTCCGGGGAACGCGCGCAGCGCCTTCTTCCAGTCCTTCTCGTACCTCGCCTTGAACTTGCCGCCCCATTTTTTCGAAAGGCCGGAAAGCCGTTCCACTAGCTCGTCGTCCTCGTCGCCGCTGATTATCATTTCCGACGCGCCGAACGCCCGCGCCGCCAGGCCGCAGTGGGTCGTTATCCTCTTGTCGCGCGACGGCCGGTGGCCAAGTCGCAGTATCGTGATTTCCGTCTTCATCCTGTCGTCTTACCCCAGATAGTTTTTGCAATGGCGTGTTTTGCCTTTTTCATCCAAGCGACCATCACGTCTTGCCGGAACGCAACCACGTACAGCGCGCCGGCCAAGGCGCCCACAACGTGCGCGGCATCGGCCGCCCCGGACTCGGCCTCGCTTTTCTTCGTCCTTTCCTGCTGCTCAATCAGCCGTTGTTTTTCCTGCGCTACCCGCAGCTGCTCCTGCGCCTCAACCGGCTTTTGCTGCGAAAGCAGCTCCCGCGCCTTCTGCTGCGCCATTTCCTTTTGCTGCTCAAGGCTTTTGTAGCTCTCGGCTGCGGCCCAACCCGCAACAGCTGGCGCCGCCCAGTTCACCATAAGCGCCACGAGCGCGAGCGCAAGCACGCCCCTCTTCGGGTCGGAAAGGGTTCCCGCAACGGCAAGGCCCACGATTCCTGCGCTCGCGCCGATTATCCTCGCCTGGGGCGTCACCACGAGGAAGGCAATTCCTCCGGCCACCCCGGAAAGGAAGAATATCGCAAGCGCGTCCTTGTAGGAAAGCGCAGCCTCCACAACCAGGCAGAATATCAAAAGCCCGGCGAGGTTCTCCAGAAGGTGGCCCAGGCCGGCGTGGTCGAACAGGTACGTCACCGCGCCAAAAGGCAGGGAGTCCGCACCCAGCGAGCCGGCCATTATTGCCGGAAGCGGCGGGTATGCCGCTCCGTTTGAGAGGGCGAAATAAAACATCGCGATGGACGAGGCAAGGACGAACGTCGCGGTCCCGAAAGGCATCCGCAGGACTTCTCTGGTTTTCCCTTCATCCTGCCTTTTGCTTGCAGTAGCCTTGGCAGCGGAAACCTTCCTTTTTGCCTCGTTCGCCTGCGTAGCCATCAAGTAAACGTTACGCTGATGCGGCATAATAAGAACTGGGTCGCAAGACCATAACAAGACCCGCCGTTATGCGGGCATGGCGACCAGTTCAACCCACCTTCATAGAATCCGTAAGATAACTTCGGAAGGGGTCAATAAAAGTCTTGCGGGCTTAAAAACCCGCAATTCCGGTATTCGGCAGGGCGCGCGCTGGCGCAGGCAAAAAAGCGGGCCCAGAGGGGTTCGAACCCTCGACCGTTCGATTAAGAGTCGAACGCTCTACCGGCTGAGCTATGGGCCCAATAAACACAGCAAAACACGAAAGCATTTCCCGGTAACTAATCCGCGTTTTGCTCATTGTGAACAGGATACGCGCCTTTCGGCTTGTCTCCAGTCCGCAATAGGAAATACCTTTCTGAACGAAATGGAATAAGAATATTGTGATTTGGGCGAAGTGGCGGCGGTACTCGATATAATTATCGTTTTCCCACTATGTTTATGGTTCGCATACGCCTTTTCCGGCCCGGTGACGAGAAAGGATGCCGGCGTGTCATACTGACGGGCATCAAAGTCTCCGAAAAGGCGTTCGGAAAGAAAATAGCCGCGATGCAAGCGCGAGCCAACACGGTTGCCAAAATACGCGAAAAGGCCCGCGCTGGCGGTTTTGCGGTTGCGGTCGCAGGCACCGCGATAGTGGGGACCGGCAGGCTTCAGGATTCGGGCGAGATTTCCATAGTGTACCTGCTGCCGCGGTTCCGGCTGCGTGGCATAGGTTCGCAACTGCTTGGTTATCTGGAACGGGTTGCGCGAAGGCGCGGGCTAAAAACCGTTTTCGTGTACTCAAACCCCGTAGCCGAGAAGTTTTACCTGAAGGCAGGCTATCGTCTGGCGGGAAAGGCGGGGGTACTGCGCTGCGGTCATGCGGCAGTCCGTTGCCGCAGGTTCAGAAAGCGGCTTGCGGTTTAGTCCCAACGGCGGCCAAGCCTGCGTGCTTTTTCTACCTTTAGCTCAATAATCATATTTCCGAATTCTTACGCAGAGGTGGCGGAACGGCTACGCGCTCGCCTGCAGAGCGAATCAAGGGGGTTCGACTCCCTCCCTCTGCTCTTTTTCATTTCCCGACCGTGCGGGGTTTCACCTTGGCTGCAGTTCCACCACGACTATTTCTGGCGGGTGCAGGAACCTCGCGTTCAGGTGTGCCTGCAATTGCCTGAAAAAGAACGAGCCGGTCCCAGAAGTCACGTATATTCGCGTCCCGCTGTCGAAGAACTCCCCTTGCCTGTGCGTGCCGCAGCCCTTGCAGAGGAAGGTGTCCAGAAGGGACTGCGTGACAAACGGTATTTCCACCTGGCCGCCGTGGCTGTGGCCGACAAGAACCAGGCGACTGTCATTCGCATATTCGGCGTTGGCATACGAATGAACGAGAGAGATGTCGCAGCCGCTGACCTTTTTGGGTCCATAGTGCGTCACTCCGCATATTGTGGCGCCCGCCACCGCGGTTTTCGAGTTGTCCAGGTAGGCCGCATCCGGGATTTTCGAACCGTAATATTCGTGGTTTCCCATCACCGCGTAAACCGGCGCTATTTCCGACAGGTTCCCAAAGAAGTTTTCGCAGTCCGCACCCGACGCGTCACAGCCATCCCCTCCAAAAAGTATGGCGTCGGGCTTCTCGCTGCCCACGAGCCGCAGGACATCCTTCTCATTAGCAGACGGCAAGTGGGTGTCAGACAGGAAAACGAGTTTTGCAGCGGTATCCGAAACCAAACCAAGCCGTTGGACTTTGACCGTGTTAGGTTCGTTAAAGAAAGAGTAACCGAGCAGGGCCGTCAGAATAGCCAGGCCTACCGTCAGAACTGCTTTTGAAACGTTTGGCATTGCCCGTCACGTTTTTCCTTAAAACTTCCGGCTTGCAAGCTGCATCGTGCCCAAGTCGAAGTAGTATGTTTTCCCGGCGAGCCTGCCGCCTTGCGCCCAGTCGTAAAGGAGCCGGACCTGCAACGCGGCTGCTGTTGCGCAGGTGCAGTTGAGCGTCCGCGGCGGTTTCCTTTTTGGTTCGCTTTTTGGAAGAATCTTCTTCCCGCCAACTACAAGCGCAGCCATCGCCTCGAGGTTCGTCGCCGAAGCGTAAATCCAGGGCTTCCCGGTTTTTGCGCAGAACGCCTCGATTGCCTTTCGGGTTGCAAAGTTGTCCGTGCAGTCAAGCATTACGTCGCACTTTCCAAAGTACGTGGCCAGGTTTTTCTCGTCGATTCTTCCCGCTATTGCGATTATTTTCGATACGTGCGCATGCGCCGCAAGCCGGGTTGCCGCCACGACCGCCTTCGGCTTTCCGATGTCGCATGGGAGGTACAGCGCCTGCCTGCAGAGGTTCTTTTCCTCGACCACGTCGCCGTCGGCCGCGATTATGTCAAAGCCCGCCTGGCTGCAAAGCAGCGCGGCAAAGCCGCCCACCCCGCCCAGGCCGACGATTCCGACGGTGGTGTCCTGGATTTTTTGCTGGGCGGCTTTCCCGAGTGCGTCGGAGGGAATCGAGTAGCGTGCAAGCGACGCCTTGTTTTCCGCAGCCGCGTTTTTTGGTTTCGCCGCTGCTTCTTTCCTTCGGGCAACCGCCTTTGTTTTCATGGCCATAGCTAACCTTTCAGTTCCAGAACCAATAAACCTATTTGAATACGTCCTCAATCTTCTTGACGACGATTCCCTTGCCGGTGACGATTTCCATCGGGTGTATCTCAAGCGAGTGGTCGGT
>Ga0172381_10000371_pt1 | contig 54457 bp, 50 predicted proteins | sample Leawel6488metaG_FD_119754 | JGI IMG/M metagenome (GOLD analysis project Ga0172381, IMG submission 119754) | Leachate microbial communities from a municipal landfill in Southern Ontario, Canada - Leachate well 64-88 metaG | ecosystem: Engineered > Solid waste > Landfill > Unclassified | place... | reverse complement strand
CTAAACGAGATGGATGGTGGAATCAAGATAACGAAACCACTTGCCGATCTATTCTTAATGCTCCTGGTAATCGAGCATGGATCATCTATGCGGCTAAACGAGATGGATGGTGGTTTCAAGATGATGAAGCTACCTGTCGATCTATCTTGGAAGCTCCAGGGAATAGAGCATTGGTTATTTATTATGCTAAAGCAGAAGGATGGTGGAATCAAGATAACGAAACCACTTGCCGATCCATTCTTAATGCTCCAGGAGATGTTGCATGGGTAATTTATGCGGCTAAACGAGCTAATTGGTGGTTCCAAGATGACGAAGCTACTTGTCAGTCCATTTTTAATGCTCCAGGAAACAGAGCGGTGGCTATTTATTTAGCTAAAGAAGATGGATGGTGGATCGAACCGAAACAGCAGTCGACTGAGATAATCACAGCAGATAAGATAGAAATGATGCTTCTTTCTACCATTGAAAACCGAATGACTCGATTCAACGATTATATTACGGAAGTTGTGAAAGAGCTCGATTTTCGAGTATGTCATAGATTCATCATTTATCTCCCATACTTCTCTTTCGGGAATACTGAAGCTGATATCCAGTTTATCAAGGATGCTGGATATATCGTTCAACCGGATGATGATAAAGCGGTATGGGTAGTCGAGATAAAGACGAACTATCGGAAAAAGTAAATACACCTTGGATTAGGTTGATGATCATTAAGAGACAGGTCAACCTAATCCATGTAAATCTTAATGTAAGAGATACCACAATGAACCAAGCATCAAGTCTATCTATACAGTTTAACATTCACGAATCATATTACCTACAATTAGTGAATATCAATGGTCGGGCGCTTTGTCTGATACCTAAAGAAGAACGAACATCTAATCTATGTTACGCTGCGGTTAAACGTAGTGGTATGGCTTTACGATTTGTCCCGAAAGAGCTACGCACACCTGAAATGTATAATGAGGCTGTGAAGCAGAATTGTTGGGCATTGAAATATGTCCCTGAAGACAAACGTACACCTGAGATGTATCTTGAGGCTGTGAAGCAAGATGGTAGAGTATTACGATTGATCTCAGAAAAAGAATACACAGACAAGATCTTATTAGCGGCAGCTTATCAGTTGTCTTTCAGAAATTGATGGATAAATGTAGATAACAAACGGAGAGAGATTATGATAGGAATAATAAGACTCATGACAATTGGAGATATCTATGATTTGGTTCATGAGTATAGATAGGAGATGTCTCAGGCGGACATCGATGAAGCGTGTCAATTCATCCTTAATGCTTCGGGTGATAGAGCGGTGGCTATCTACTGGGCTAAAGAGGATAAGTGGTGGTTTCAAGATGCTGAAGCTACTTGTAAGACTATTCTTAATGCTCCAGGGAATAGAGCGTGGGCTATCTATTGGGCAAAGACACAAGGATGGTGGAATCAAGATGATGAAACCACTTGTCAATCTATCTTAAATGCTCCAGGCGATAGAGCATCAGTTATTTGTTGGGCCAGAGAAAGTGGGTGGTGGTTTCAGGATAATGAAGCTACCTGTCAGTCGATTCTGGAAGCGCCTGGGAGAAGAAGATATGCCATCAGTCGAGCTAGGCGAGGTGGCTGGTGGGTTAAAGACGATGAGATCACTCGTCGGGCTATTTGGGAGGCACCTGGTATAAGAAAATATATCATATCAGGCTAGACAGGTTGATATGTGAGTTTGAATTAATAAGCTGATCAATAATATGTGCATATTAAAGAGTATTTTAAAAGCTTTTCACTCATATATTATTAAGCGAAGAGAGTGACAGTATATCTCAATTAGTTTATTTATTGTATTTTTAAGTATATACATTATCAACATTTAAAAAAGGATGCGAGATGAGAAAGGCAGAAGATATCTATTATGGCGTGAAGAATGAGATCAGTAACATGAGTCAAGGTGAGATTGATATTGTGTGTCAGTCCATCTTAGATGCCCCAGGAGATGTCGCATTGGTTATTTATTATGCTAAAGCAGAAGGATGGTGGAATCAGGATACCGAAGCTACCTGTCAGTCCATTCTCGATGCTCCAGGAGATGTTGCATGGATAATTTATGCGGCTAAAGAAGATGGATGGTGGAATCAGAATAACGAGGATACTTGTCGATCCATTCTCGAAGCACCTGGGGATAGGGCATTAGTTATTTATTGTGCTAAGAGAGATGGGTGGTGGTTTCAAAATGATGAAGACACGTGTCGATCTATTCTCGAAGCACCAGGAGATAGAGCGTGGATCATCTATCGTGCTAAGGAAGAAGGATGGTGGTCTCAAGATAACGAAGCTACTTGTCGATCCATTCTTGAGTCACCAGGAGATAGAGCGTGGGTCATTTATTCAGCTCGACGAGATGGCTGGTGGTTTCAGAACGATGAAGACACGTGTCGATCTATTCTGGAAGCACCTGGAAATGTCGCATCAGTCATCTATAAAGTTAAGAATGATGGATGGTGGATCGAACCGAAACAACATAGTGAGGAGAATGATGTGATAGAGATAATACCAGCTAAAACGGCAATGGAAACGCTCAAGAAAAGTTCGGAAGAACGTATCCGAAATTTCAATGAGCTTGTGGATGAAACGCTTAATGAACGTATCATGGGAAGTAAATTTGTCATCTATTTACCATACGTTACGTTTGGTAATAGAAAGACTGATATCCAATTTATCGAAGATGCAGGATATATCGTTCAACCTGATGATCGTTGTAATCGATGGGAAGTTGAACTCGAAACCAATAACCGTCCTCAGGATGAGATCGATCTCAATCCTGGTACCGACAAGATATAGAATAACGCAAGCTGTACAGCAAATTGTACAGAATCTGACTAAACACCAGATGGTGGAATCAATAATAATCAAATCAATAAATAAGGAGAGAATCATGAATGACATCACAAAGTTAGCCATCGTGGCTGGGGTATATCTGTTAGCAGCTGATGCAATTGTATCCCGTTATGAAGCAAAAGATTGCGTAGTAGTTGCAGCCGCTAAAGGTGTAAGAAACGCCGCAATGAGCATTGGTAACAAGTTATCAGACCTCTGCTTTGTCAAGACAAAGACCGATCAGGAAACCGAGTCCCCTGAAGCATCACCCTGTTAATCAAACTGAGTTCAAGTATTATATTAAGATGATCATGAGTCTAAGGAGAGTATCATGGAAAAATATACATTCTCAACGGCGTTACGCGTATGGTTTGGATTGGTCATACTCTGTATGGCTACAGCTGTTAGCGTTGTATTATTTTATGCAGGTGCGCAGTTTATTCTGAATATCCTCGCCATGATACTCAGAAGTCCTGTAGCTCTTGTTTTGGCTGTAGGTATAGGTATGTACATTTACCATAAGTTCCATCGGGTAAACTGAATCATCAAGTGACCACACCGATTATGGTGTGGTCACTTGAGATCTTTATGTTATCTCATTTTTTATCATTCTTCATAAGCTCTTCCGTCACGCCCTTTAACCACCATTCGAGATGATGATATTCAGTTACTACCATAGCGTAACTTTCAAGTAATGATCCTGTATCATATACCGTACTAACAATATGTGATAATCTGCTGATATCATTATTGGTAGTGGAGGCTTTCGTGATAGCTGCATTCACTTTATCGAAGGCTCCATACAGATTGCCCAAAGACTTTGCAACTTTGATAGAAGTATCAAGCTCATCGGTAGATAAGGCCTTGTTCATGACATCTTTGTATTCTTGCATCGAATTAAATACCGTACCAAAATACGTAGATGATTGAGTACTGGTATTTGTCACCATAGTACTCAACACACGTTTCACATTGTCACTTGGTTTCATGTTCAAGATGATGATCTTGTCGATGATACCAGCAGCAAGATTGATATCACCGATGTTGATAGCGGCTGCAAGATGATTATACGAATCGATAAGATCCGACATGCGTTTTAGCATAGTGAAGATCTTAAATGTCTCACCACAGTAGCTAATAACGTCATCCGGAGATGTAGTGAAGTTCCATCGAGGACAGAGGATATCTTTCACCTCCGTATAGTCCGATTTCATAACACTGATCATACGAATCTTGTTGTGATGTAAAAGAGCCTGAAGACTACTCTGTTTGATATCTTTAAACATACCGGTAAGCTGAAGTTTAAGATTACCTGTGAGGCGTAAGATAAGATCGCTAAAAGCAATAGCTATATTACTCGCTATTCTTCCAAGACCTTCAGTTGATCCAGATAACCTCAACTGATCGTACTGTTTAAATAGATAATCAACATCAGAGGAATCAACGTCAGATAAGATATTGCTGCATTTTTCAGATAATAATTGTCCCATGATCTATCTCCTTATTCTGGGGTATTGCTCGGAACGTATTGATCTAATAAGAATTCGAGGTTCATCTCTGAAGAGAATACACTGTAATACTTGAAGTTGAGTAGATACCCATCAAGATAATTATCAGTCAAAGAATCGTACCCTAATTCTAACACATTGACATTGTCGTTGAGACGATAGATACTGGTATTAGCGGAAGCTCCGATTATAAGGTTATCATCGGTATCTGTATCTAATATTATGAATGAAGGCATCTGAATAATACGGACACCAGTGTAAAGACCAGTACCATCAAATACGTAATTAAAGAAGGTACTGATCTGTTCTAATATCCCAGCTGAACTGGTTCTGAAAACAACAGGACGTTGATCCGTGAATCCGTATCCTTGATAGCCTAAACCGTATGTGAAAGCTACCCGTTTTATCAGTATAGGATTGACAGGATCGTATGGATCGGAGTCAGTCGTTTCTAATACGTCATCATCCATGTTATACGTAACTATGCGATTGCATATCGGACTGATAGGATCGGTACCGATGGTCAAAGCAGTCTTCAACGGTATATCATTATTACCTATACGTATTGCGGCATTTTGAGTACGAAATAGCTCAGACATAGGAGATATATACTGGGTTATGATAGAACCATGGATGGGATTGAATATATCTGAGAATTCACGATGGATCTTAGTACCGAGAACAGATACTTCGGTATCAGTAGTGAAGATGGGAGGAACTGGTAAGATAGTATCAGTTAACTGATGTTGCCAGAAACCCATAGCTTCACACACTTCTCCTTGATAATCGAGATTGAATGGATCACCGGCATCGATAGTATTTAGCATACTGACCTTAAAGCCAGTGATATTGTATTCCTCAGCATCGAACGACAAGGCTAATCTGAACCATCCATTTGGTAATTCGTGAATGAAAGCATAGGACTTATCCATGTTATTAGATAACATAGTATCCACTGTATTACAATCGTACACAGCGGTCTCGAGCACTTCGGTATCATTTATCAATATCGAGATAGCAAGCCGCGATCTATCAAGGGGATAGACGTAGATACAGTAATCATTGATGCCAGAGATAGTTTCAGGTAAGGTATCAATGAATCCATGATGACCAGCTGTTTCGGATTCTTGAAGCAACATGAAATTTGTATCATCTGTAGGAGTGATGATAAAGAGATCGCTGGATGTATTTCTAACAGCACCTTGAATAGAGACGTTCGTGAGGGCTCTGCTATTGAGTAAGATGTTACTATGAGGCCCGAATATCGGTACACCAGGAAGACCAAATGCGTAATCAACCGATATGGTATTGATGTCGGTAGTTCTCACACGTCCATTGATGTCATGATAGGTCATGGTACAATTTCTTTCAACAACAAAATCACCATCGATCATCACACCAGGTTCAAAAACCTCGGAAGGTAAAGCTGTTAAAGGTGCTCCTGGTAAACGTTGTCTGAAGAGTTCGGCATGAGCATCAGGAGAAGTGTTATGTCGATTTATTAGATAATCAACTGTATCGAGATTAACCAGACTATCACCATGAGTACCATTATCAACATCGTCTTGTGTAGCGAATCGTTTGATATTGATTAATGCAAACCCAAACTCGGTTATGGTCATGGTAATACCATATTGGGCTATATAAAGATTATAGAGAGTATTAAGGAGATCTAACTCCGATAGAGTGATGGTGATATCGTGAGGGTTAGCTAAGTTATTAAGATGGTTATTGAGGAGTTCCCTAATAGGTGATACAGTGTTAGCTGTATTTTGAAGATCATGAATAACATCAATGATATCCTGGATGTCTTTTGACTTTCCGATATCATCGTGTATACCAGTTCGTATCTCAGCCTCAATGATATCCCAGTTAGATAGGATACCTTTTATTTGATTCTCAGTCATGTGTTTAACTCCTTTGATATTAGAATCTACGAAGATTCGAAATGGTAATTAAGGCATCGTTTTGACTCATCGCTTTTCCATATAGACTAAGATCTGTTATCCGAGTCATATCACGATGATGGTCGGCTATTCTCGGGGATACGAATAAGAAATAAGGGTCGACATCAAACGTGCGATTAACGTTATCAAAATGGACTTCATTAGAAACATCACCTAAACCGATGTATACAGATAATGTCTCGTGCGATGCCGATATAACGATGTCTGGTTGATATAGATCACCATCATCAATCGCGTTAATCAGTACCGCAGTAAAATCTGGATTATAGTTATCGAAAGAGATGACGAGTTTATTAAGTGTATTGTTATATGGACCTATATATGGTACAAGACATAAACAGCATACGGACTTTGATAGGCCGACAAGATTGATGAGATCCAGTGTCCTTCCTTCTACTAGATGCCATAACCCAAGTTTAACATTTATACTGAAGTTATTCCTATTGAGAATGGTATGGACGTGGAAAGCTTTCGTATAGTTTGTGTTGACACTACTTCGAGCTTCGGTCATAGAGGCTTCATACTCTGGTGTCATATCATCGGTGAGAACAAATCGAAGATGATCAACATAATAATCCAGGAACTTACGCGGGATGAGGTTAGTATCCGTTTCACCACAATCCTCTAACAAGGTCGTATAACCTGTAAATCCACCATCACCTCCAGCACCTTCAACGGTAGCTGTATCAGGATACGTAACATAATCTATTGTTAATGGAGATCCAAGAGCAACAAGCTGAATACCTACCAGTGTCATAAGATTATCGTAATCAGTGCTATCCATCAATAAATAGAAAGATGCATCGAAATTCTGAGTATCGAATTCATAAGATGGAGAAATAGAACATTTACCGATACGTTCATCTAACTCATTCATGAGCGTATTATCATGGACTGTAAGGACATCATCATGGTGTTGAGTAAACCACGCTTGAATGAGTTGGAGTGAAAGACCGGTGGTTTCACCATCATAATCATCAGGATTATCTATAAGCCACCTAATAAAATCCTCATGATCAAGTGGAACATAATCAGGGACATTATATGCATCGTGATTTATTTTTGGATCAACATAGATACCAAGAGATACAAAGGTATATCGTAAGGCACTTATGATCTGTTGATCAAGTAAGTCAGCATTGAAATAGTGAGCAGAGATATCTTTTGTATCAATATGTTGTTGAAGCTCATCGATGATCTCTTGAGTTCCATCATCCTCTAAGACTTCTTTTATATAATTAAGTACAGAAGTCAGACATTCAATGACGGTAGGTGATTGTTGAACATACGATCTATGTCGAGTAATCGTCTGAAATTGTTGAATAGTATTCGCCATAATAAGACATCCTGATTATTAAAAGGATTGATAAACATAACTGAGAGTCTCTCTATGAACATATCTTCGATCATGCAAAAATACGCTCATACTTTGAAGAATTGTACCCTCAATACTGGAACCATATTCGATCTTGCTACAGGTGATTTTCGACCAGGTAAGAATGGACAGCAGATACTCAATGGGGGATTATTTCTAACGAATGCTGTCACAGGAAGACCTCAAACCTATAAGACTTCTACATCAATGGGGTATTTCACAAGGGCTCTAAGGAACTATAACGAATCGAAAGGATTGTGTTATGAGACGGAGATGAGTCTACAAGGTGTTGATAGAGTCGTAGCATTGAGTGGCAATCCTAATGACGACGATCTTCGATCTCGATTTGAATATTATGATAACACTGAATTAGCTCTTGAGGATCTCTTTGATGTCATAAAGAGCATCGCTAAAGATAAGGATAAGAATAAGAAAGATCTTGTACGTGAAACCCCTTTCATAGATAAGGATGGTAAATATATTAAGTCATGGGTACCTACTATCATCGGTATCGACAGCTGGTCTGCGGCGTCATCATTAAAAGAGTTGTCTCTATACGATGAACATCAAATCGGTGATTCCAAGACAAATATGGTAGCTATGAATGATGGTAGAATAAAAAGCGTATTCGCTAGACAGCTACCGTATATATGTGGAGCACGAGGTATATACATCGTATCTACAGCTCATATTGGTAATAATATCAAACTCGATCCTTACTCCGCTCCTACTAAAGATCTTCCTATGATGAGAGCTAATGATAAGTTGAAAAGCGTTGGTACTCAATACTCGTTCTTAGCGATGAACATGGTTGAGACTCGTAAGGTAGAGCCTCTGCTTGACTCAAAGAAGAAATGTCTTTACCCTTCTGAGAATTGTACATCAGATGTTGAACTCCAGAAGATAACTTCGTTTATCACTCGTTGTAAAAACAACATATCAGGATCTTCATTTGACCACATTAGTTCTCAGTTTACAGGTATCCAAGAATATCTTGAATATTACATGCTCATAGTTGACAGTAAAAGCGCTCTTATCGAGGGTCGTGATAATCAGAAATTAGGTATCACTGATCACGAATTCAATCGATTGAGTATCAGGAAACTCATAGCCTCTGATTATACTTTCTGTAGAGCTCTTGAGATATTAGGTCAATTTGTCTTTGTCAGAAATCGCTGGAATATCCCCATTATTAAGAATATGGGATATGTCGAGTTTTGTAAGAAATTCAATGCTTCAGCGTCCCTTAAAGAAGAGATGCTTAATAGCACTGGTATATGGGATTTCATTGGATCTAAAGGCAAAAGACCTTATATGTCTATAATGGATATTGTCAACAAGATCAATGCTGTAAAATGAAATAAATAACAGATGTGGATACAGGTCATATTATCGACTCTTTTAGTTATACTAACAAGCACTAATGATAAGAGATAACGTGTAAAGATCATAAAGTCATAGAGATACCAGTTATCGCTGGTATCTCTATGGTTATAATAAAATATACGAATAGATCGGTAATCTATGCTTATTTCAGGCAATATTATAGATTCGTCGATACATACTTATACTACCTTATTTTAACTGGTCATACAGAGGTATGATCAATCATAGTCATATGGAGAGGAAACAATTATGAGCTTCAATACAGTGACGATCCTACCCTTTAAGAAAATCGTTCAGTTAGGTGTCACTCATTATATTTGTGACATCGGTTCTATTAGGCTTTTTGTTGACGATGTTGCTCTACTCGATAATGAGCCTGTAGCTATCGTTGATCCTTTGTATGGGATGAAGGTCAATTACGCATATAGCTTATCTTTACCTGCACATATGACAATAACTCCTGTTGCTGGTTTAGAGAATGCCTATTTGTTAGAGGCTGATACAAATACCATTTTACTCAATGGTAATCAATACTCAGGAACTCCAGACAGTACTGGAACCATAAATGGTGTCACAACCAATCTGGAATCATCATCTTCTCAACGTATCATCTATGATTATTCACATCGTGTAGCATCAAGTATTGATGGGATAAATCATCTCCAAGGGATCATCACTACCGATACATTTGATGGTGGTGTTCCATCAACCTTCACTTTATCTATAGAACATACCATAATCAATCGATATGGGAAAATCATAGATAGCGTAGGATCATTGATTTTAGGTACACCAATTCCTGTATACGATCCAGAAAGTGGGGAAGAGAATTATCTTGAAGGCGCATTAATGCCGATACCATGTTCCCCACTTTTCGAAGCAGCTCTTCGTAATTCGACTCTGATTAGTAGTGGGGTTGATGGTTTCACTATAACTCGATCTACACCGGCGACATATCTTGATCGATACGGTATTGTTAGACATGCTGAAATAGATCAACCTCGATTTAATAAAAATGGACTTATCAAAGAAGGGAAAAGCACTAATTATTTTGTAGGTTCAAAGAATGCAAGTGTATTTACTCGTGTCAATTGTTCCGAAGAGATAGATAAAGAATACGATGCCTCTTTTGAAACCACTGTTGATATCATAACGAATAATGTTGCTGATACACCGTGGTATGTATCAAAAATAATCGATACCATGGTCCTGACTGAAGGGCAATATGTTACTTTCAGTATTCGTTTGAAATCAGCAACAGGTATCTCAGGAGATTTGAAAATTCGTGATACATCAGGTGAGAATGCTGATGAGATCAAATCAATAACGCTCACAGATGAACTGACCCGGTATGAATTAACAACTTATATTGATAATGCTACAGCTGGTCATCCTGAGGTGGTATTCCAACCAACGACATTAACAGCTGGTTCTGATTTTGCATGCGTAGATATGCAGGTTGAGCCGCTCAACTTTGCGTCAAGCATTATTGAGACGATCGATACGATTGTTACACGCGAGGCTGATCATATATCTATACCATATGGTGAGAATTTTCCAGGTAGTCTTGCTGATAAAACGATATCCATTGATATCAGTATAATTGGTACTACGGATTCTAGTCAATATTGTTTCGATAGTGGTGATCTCAAAATGCTCATTGGTAATGGGACTCCAGATAACTTGTCATCTAAAATCAGGATGTCAGCATCAGCTGAAACAGGTTGGATAATGAATACTGATAAGTTTCGATTCGGTATGACATATGCTTCCACCACTAAGGAACTGAAAATGTTCCATAATGGTATTATGGTGGCTACGACGACAAATGCGATTATAGCTGATGCACCTGCTGCTAATGCTAATTCGTATGACATGTTCTTAACTGATGTATATCCTCAGCTTGATTCTTCTTCGTATGATGTAGCAATCTCGCAGATATTCTTAGACTTCTTAACTTCTGAGATCAAATTTGGTTCAGATAATTCTTATATCGTCATATCTAATATCAGAATATTAGACGAAGCTTTGACTGAACAGCAGATGCTTGTATTTTAAGAACAAAATCATACCTTTCTATGACTCAGAATATGAGTCATAGAAAGGCCTTTTATGGTGGTACTCAATAGTACATCGACACACTCATCAGCTACATCATTTTTAACTATTGTTAGGTGATTTTATACACCAATAAACCATACGTAGAAAGAGGCAATAATCATTCGATAAGAAACCACCTAGATATTCTTTCTGACATCTATCTTAATCACCAAGGCTTGCGATGTGAGTCAGGTAAGATGCTTTGGTGATAATCAGATAACTAGAGTAATTGTAAACGAAATTCACCCATTGTAAACCACCACTTTCAACGATACTAACTGTTGATAGGTTTGTCTCACCAGTTGCTACAGATAATGCCTGATTGAGTTTGATCGCCCATTCTCTATCACTTGCTGTCATCTCACTGAATCCAACATCAGTGGTACTGAAATCACGATACGTTGGATGCAATGCTAATAAGCTTGATGATTCGTTGATATCAGCTGGTGCTACCCCGATGAGAAACTTATCATAAGCGGCAGTCATATATTCACGATAGGTATCTGTAGCTCTTGGTAATAGGCTTGTGATGTCATTGATGATATCAAGAAGTCCTGTGGCATTGATTATTGATGGATAAATATCAGCATTCGTAAGGACGGTGATATTGTCATAGAACGGTATCAAGACAAAAGAAGAATGATAGAATATATCTGGAAGCAACACTTCCCACAATGCAAGTGTTCCTATACCACTGTTAAGAAGGTATTCAGCTATATAGTTACGAGCCTCCATCGAGTCTGGTTCACGCCCACGATAGATGAGTCCAAACACAACCTGATAGGTGCTACTATTGTAAACATATCGTGTAGGGAAAAGATACATACCAGTCTGATCACGGTTCACTAATTCGGGGGTGATAATCGAGTCAGTTTTCGCTTTACTCAAGATAGCTGAGCTGATCGGATCTGCTAAAGTAGAAGGATCCAACAGTGTCGCTAATTCGAGAGGTGGAACAAGATTGATGATCGTAGAGATAGGGTATTCTGTACGAAAAGCATTACGATCAATCCAGAGTTTGATAGTGACCTGAGTACTACCGATAACAAAATTAAACGATACATATTGAGGGACAGAACGATGTATATTCAATCCACCATAGATCAATGCGATGGTACGAGATGAGCTGAATCGGACAGTGTTCGGTACATATCCAGTGAATGCCGCTTGACCTGTTAAAAAGACGTTGATATCAGAGATGGAATCATTGATAACCGTACCGTAAGAAAGATATTCAACGAGATTGAATAAACGCTGTTGCTCCAATACTGTTATGGCATTGAGAGCAGCTGCTTCTTCAGTAGATAATTTGACAGAATCAATCGTAATACCCATCTCACGAGTATTTGATATAGCTACTGCACCTTCCAGCATGACATCCGTATCAAATTCACTGACATCGAGATCAGGGTACTGAGCTAAGGTCACCGTCTCAGTTGGATTTGCTGTGAGATGAACAATACCTACCTGAACGATATTACCTAAAGTATCAGTCAGTATTTGGATATCAGATACTATACCGATTTCTTCTTGTCGATAGGTTATCCCGAGCCGATCTTCTCGTAAATCAGATACCGCTAACGGCTCAACAAAGAACTCGATTGTATCTCGATCTAAATAACCAAGAGGAATGGCTAATGTCTCAAGATTGACCAATGAACGTGTTGAATCGATTAGCGATCTGTCTGATATGAATCCTTGTATAGACATTACGCCCTCCTGATAAGAAATAAAAGAGAAAAATCACATGTTATCTATAAAATGGCAATAAACCCCCTATGATGTATCTTAATAATAGCGTCGATGTTATGAGTATCTTACATAGGAGGAAATAACTCATGCCGACAATAGACAGCATCATACCAGAAATAACGAAACAGTGTATCGAGCCAATTTCAGAGCAGATAGCGAATAGACTTCTTCATGTGTTGGAAATTGATAAGATCTTCAAGAACAATATCTTCATAGATTCTGATGATCTTAAAGCTTCTAACTTCACTGGAGATAATGACAAAACGCGTATTCAAAGTAATCGATGTGATTACACTATTATTCCTGGTTATAATCCGATTGATAGTGTGTTTGAAGCAAGCGGTGGAATGAAGACAAATACCTATCTTAGTATGAAACGATGGACATTTGGGGAGTATCCTGTTTTCAAGGATCCTCGTTCAGGTATCTCTCTTTATGAGGTGACTGTACCATGTTCTATCGAACTTAGATTCTCTCTCAAAGTTAAATCAATAGAATTATCTGATGCTATTAATACCATGTTGTATTCGCGGTATTTGGTAGGAGGATCGGTCTATGACTATAATGACATTCTCTTCTCTTACGGTATACCTGATCGTCTTATTCTTCTGATATATAAGATGTATAAGATGCAAGATGATGTGGTAGCAGCTATGACCTTTAAAGAGTATCTTACGGTTGGAAGTAATGCCGCAATAACGATGCTTCTGAATAGCACACGTCTCGATGGTGATAAGGAACTCATCATGCAGCGTAACAATGTTCGTGTTTTAGGTAGATTAGATTATAACGGCGATAAGCATTCCACTGAGGATATTAATAAGATATCTAATCGTTATATCATCGAGTTTTCCTATTTCTACCAATTTGCTAAGCCTGCTTTACTGAGAATATCTTATCCAGTCATGGTTAATAATAAACAGATCGATGGTCAGTTTATAGGACAGCCACTTAACATGGAGTACGGTGACGTTAATAAGATTCATCCGATGAGAGCTATTAACAATCAATACTTTAATCACAACCAAGCTCAGATAGATCTTTCATTATCATACCCATGTATCAGGTATCCTTTTTATGACGATTGGCAACGATCTTCAGCTATGTATGCTAATATCATGAATCAATATCAGCCTCTTTTTATAGGGCTCTTAAGTGTAGATGTTGATGCTGATACCGGAGCTCTATCACTGACTATAGATCTTGAGACTGAGATATTCCCTTTGTTGGATCCAGCTGTTGTTGAACAGATTCGCTACGTCGTTAAGGAAATGAATCTTGATTCCACAGCTATCTTTACTTTTAATGATGTCTTCAGGAGATTAGGTATCTTTGATATATCAGTGTTTAGTAATAATAACATGATATCTTTTGATAGGCTTCACCTTGATGATACATTTAAACTCATAGTGGATGGATCCATCTATATCCATAAGACTTATCATATTGTTATATCTCAGATAAGGGAGATCAGGATACTCAATCGATTGTATGTGTATCATATGCTTACTTATCCTGACTATTACAAAGATTTCATTGCATTTCATATGCGGTATCTTATCGAGAACGAATTCGTTAAAGTCATCACAGATGGAATAACAAAAGAGAAAACAGCTGAACTTCAGCAAAAAGCGACACGTCCACATGGGACAAATCTCACTCAGCGGGCTATCACCATTAATAACTATGTATTGGAAGTTCAGCCCTATCGATAATCGATTTCATCATGAGGTAATAACATGGCCTTAGTAGCTCCTTTAAATGTCAGAGACATACCAATAAAATCAGAAAGCGGTGAAACACTCATAACAACCAATGATATCAGTACCGCTGTTAAAGATACGTTTATTAATCGAACAGCTATCGCTCCAGATACGTATCCTGAGATCTATGGATCGATGCTCCAGTATACCTCTGGAGTACCAGTATCCGTTGAATATTTCAGGAAACGTGGACCGTATATTAATAATCAATCTATAGACACTAGTTATTCATCAGAACGATCAGCTGTGCATTTCAGTTTCGACTTGATTCATAATTTTGAGATACGTATTGATGGGCAGCTTGATATCGTGATCGATACGGAATCCACTGAGACAATGATCACTGGAAAGGCTTTTACCTATGCTGGGTTTAAGCCTAATACTGGTGATATGTTTGAGATGAAATTGATTGATGGATCTATCGGTCTCTTTGCAGTGAATCTCACAGAACCGATGTCAATATCAAGAAGCACTCATTATCAAATATCATTTCATCTTGATAGCATGATCACTGGTGAGTCAGATGCTCGGATTAGGGAATCTGTGACAGATGAGTTGTATTTTGATAAGCAGTATTATTTCGGTGACGAAGTTACGTTACTTACTGATACATCATACAATCAACTCAAAGAGCTTGTTAGGATAAGGAAAGCTATCATCTCACGCCTGATGAATAAGTTTTATAATGTTGGGGAGAAGACCATCATTAGACCAGACAGCACGTATGATCCATTCCTAGTAGAGTATCTATTGAATAAGATCTCTGTCAGTGATAATCGTAGAGATCTTTGTCAATTGTCAACACCGATGATACGTGATTTCGATAGCTCAATATGGGCTACTTTCATATCTCAAGATGTTGGTAAACTCATCTATACTGGGTATACCTTACATATCTATCGACAATATTTGTTTGATGCTGGCATATCCAATGTTGATAATTTTCGTATGGTGTCATTCATCGATCCTGATAGATTGTTTGATGCTACTCGATTAGTTCCATCAAAATTCATCATCACAGATGGTGAGTATCGTTCAGTGAGTTATGTATTCTCAGGAAGATTCTATTATGCAGTATTACGGTCATTTGAAGATGCTAGTCTTATCACAGATGCCTCAGCATATGAAGTCGAAATGGCAGAGGATTCTAGAATATTTGATGACCTATCTGATACTTTCTATTCTGTATCCGATAACGCTTATCATGACTTAGCATTTTTTGATACCCATGCGATTGCAACGGGATCAAATAATGATATGCATCTTCCTGAGTTAGAGTATATGCTATTTGATTTTCTTTTCAATAATAATATCGATATTGCTTATCTCACAACGAGGGTGCTTCCGAGATTCCCTTTTACAGCTATGACACCCTTAGATCAATTGTATATGTCAGCCATGCTGTTAAATCTCATTGATATTAGTATTAAACGCGTCAGATAATCAAAAGGAAATAGAATCATGATACATGTTATATACCACCATGCTGATCACGATGGTAGAGGTTCAGCCGCTATCCTTCGTCGCAAGTTTCCAGACTGTAATCTCATACCCATGAATTATGGAGAGACTTTACCCTGGAATATCATCACCGCTGAAGACACAGTTTACATGGTTGATTTTTCATTAGAACCTATAGATCGAATGGTACACCTCGATCGTAAATGCAAGCAACTCATCTGGATCGATCATCACGCGAGTAGTATCAATGATGCAGCTGAAGTAGGATTTGATCCTCCTGGTATACGGCGTATCGGTACTGCTGGATGTGAACTTACCTGGGAATATACCTATCCTGATGAGCCTATTCCATATATCATAAAGCATCTTGGAAGATACGATGTATGGGATCACTCTGATACGGACACCTTACCTATACAATACGGTATGCTTATGGAAGATACCTCACATGAGAATAATCAAGTGTGGAATAAGGTTATCGATAACAATATCCATTTTAAAGATGAGATACTGGATAGAGGTAATATTATCTATCCTTATCAGATGAAGATGTATAAGGAATATGCTGATTCGTACGCATTCGATGCTACTATTGAAAATCTCAGAGCTATTGTTATCAATCAAGGACGTTGTAGCTCCTTAGCTTTCGAAAGCGTATGGGATGATACCAAATACGATGTCATGATCTCTTATGCTTGTAAAGGTGATAAAGTATCTATATCAGCTTATACTCCAAAAGGATCTTCGATAGACGCATCTGAACTCGCTGGTAAGTTTGGTGGAGGTGGTCATAAAGATGCCTCAGGTTGGAATGAGAAATCTGTTACCACGTTTATGAATCGATTAAAACTTTGAGGGCAATGTGATGTATGGTCATCGAATATATCTAAAGTTAGCAGATCATATCAACAATGTAGCGTACCCAGTTGAGGCACCTGAGTACTCTGTTATAAAAGCACAGGCATTTGAAGATGATTGGTTAACTCCTTTCTCAATACCTGATAAATCGGCTAATATAATGACACGTATTTCGATAGCAACCATGATCGATCTATGTGATAGAGTCATACGATTTAAAATACTCTATGCTAAGGATATCATCGAAATTCAGCGGTATCTTGAGGTCTATGTAGAACAACTTCAAGAATATACAAGTATAAAAGAAGTTGCTGAGTATATTCTGAAGGCTAGAGCTTTATTATCGAAACTTGAGATATCGATGAATATCTTATCTAAAACGCATGCTGATGTTATGAAGCGCATACATGATCGTGATCTCTTAGCATTATTTGCGTCTGGAGACACTATAGGAAAATGACATGATATTACCAACCGAGCTCTTGAAAAAGATGGTAGATGATATCACCACCATCAAACGATATAACACTTTCCAGATGAAGGTCATGTTGAGAAATCATCAAGATACTTCATTCAAGATCGATGATGCGATTGTTGACCTTTTAACAATTGATCAGAATTTTATGGCTAATACCACAGACCATATACAACTCACTGTAAATCTGACACCGATACAGTTACAGAGTCTCGTTGTTAAACAATCAGATCTCTATGCTGATATCGTCATCGAATACGCGAATAATATAACTAATGAGATTATTCTCGATGAGGAGCCTCTTCATCTTCAATATAAAGTATTGATACATGATTTATCGAATATCATGAAACGATTCGGCGTGAATGCTTTCGTCGATACAGACAATACTAAGAATGTCAAAGAGACTGAGAATGCTGTATATGTTCGTGTTGATATGCAACTTATCAAAGATACCGAATATAAGACCAATAGAGCCTCATTTATTGGCATGATACGGAATTGTAATGTTGAAGAAGGTATTAAGTATATGGCTTCGGTCATGGGTATACCTAAACTCAAACTCTCTAACCCTGATAATGAGATGAAATATAATCATCTCGTTATACCTCCAGAATACGGTGATTTCAGAGCTGCTTTTGATTATATTCAGTCCAAATACGGAGTATATTCAAACGGTTTTCGTCATTACATGACTGATAGCGTTCTTCACATTTATCCACCTTTTGATATGGAACCTGAACGTGATCCTAAGCTTGAGATCCTACGAGTATCAGAGAACACTTATGTTGGTATGAACAATTACCATGATCTTGATGGAACCACTGTAAAGATCATCAGCAATACAGCTTTGAATTCGAAAACACTAACTAACGTTGGAAGTGAGAATAAAGGCAATGCTAAAGTGTTCATCAGGTCAGACAGTATGCTTGATGGTCAGGTAAGTAAAGCGAATATGTCTCTCAACGGAATGGCGGCATCATTATCGAGTAAAGCTGATAATTCGATAGCTAAAGGCTCAGCCGTCGCTAGATATGTGAAACCTACTATAAATGTTCATGGTCATGCAAGTTCATTCAGTGAGACTAATACAGAGCTTATGGGGCTTGGTTGGCCAAACGCTCGTATAGGAATGATAGAGCCAGGCATGGCTACATCGTTTATTTTTGATGAGAAAGATAGTGTTATGGTTAAACAAGGTATTGTTGAAACAATGCAGTACACTATTTCCAGAGCAACTAGATTACTCTTTCAATGTTCAGCAACCATCATGCTCAGAGTGGATCCTGAGCAAAAACCGTATGAGACATAATAAAATGGAAAAGTTATCACGTGTATGTCCCGATTGTGGTTATTCTGATATAGAGTATCGTCGATCACATAAGGGGAAATTAGGTGCTCATTGTCCTAAATGTAAAGGATGGTATGGTGTGATCAAACCAAATACAATGGAGAAAAAGATGAGAAAATTGTTACCGGATCTTGAAGAACTGTCAGAGAATAAACCTGATGTAATTCACGTCAATGTACCGTTGTTCATTCGTCTTCTTGAATATGCCAAAGAAGATGCCAAGACTGATATGGATCTTCACTTTGTGGCGGAGAATCTTATCAATATCTGTCAGGATGGGACAGTAGCTAATATGGATTTATATGAACAAATAACTACAGTCGAGAAAACCGAATAATCTAAGATGAGCTAACGACCGAAGCATTGATGCTTCGGTCGTTAGCTTTTCCATATCATTTTACATTATTTCACACATACTATTAAACTTAGCTTTTATATGAGCCGATACATAAGGACTACCAACGCTCATCCAGAATTGAGTATTACGTAGACGCTTTGATATTATCTTAAAGAGCTTCCTCAACTCTTGTGATCGATTGCTATCAGGTTGGAGATTATAGATAGCGAGCATTGTTGATAACGCGAAGTATTCTCTTTCAAAATCAGCCCAACGATATTGAGCTCCTCTACTACCCATAAAGTGGCTATCCATTAACCAGTTTATCTCATCATATAGGCTTCTACCAGGAGATATACGGATAGATGTCATTACCTCGTCAGGCTTCATCTTTCCATGAGCACATTTATCAATCATATCTTCTATCTCACTCAAAGCCGATTGAAGATTACCTAATACGAACTTTGATTTCTCTCCGGTTATTATTTTTTCAGCAACCAGACTACTATTATGACCAGAGGATTTTGACACAACCACATCGTGAATAATCTTCATCACCCATGTACGAGCGTTGTCTTGTAAAAGAGGGAGTAAACAGATATGGTAGATGAAAGGAAAGTTACTCGGGTTGTTCTCAAAATCTTCAGGATAGATGGTACGATATTTGATATATGTCATTAAGAGCTTTGGTATATTCAAGCTCAATACTATCTCCTTAGGAGGTGATACTCGGTATCTTAAACGACTGGTAACGATATCAAGCTGGATCTCATTTGAGTCATTCGATAGCATTCGTAATGGCCTTACTTTAAGCCACTTACTCCAATCCATTGATCCTATTGGAACATGAGTCAGGAAGTCAAAGTCTTCTGTTATAAGAAGGTATTCTACGGTTGGTTTATTCTGACTGTAAGAAAAGCATTTCTCATGAACAGCGTATTGACGGATAAAATCAGAATAGAGAGGACTATGGTATTCATGATTGACTTTAGATAAGAGCTCGAATCCTGTATCACCTGATTTGATAAGGTATGGTATATCAGCTCTGACGATTAATGAATTGATGATATCGATTCCACCCGATGGGATAGGATCAGTAACAAAGGTTCTATTACGATCTGCTACGCGTGCGGTCCCAACAACGAGATGTCTGAGGTATGTATTTAATCGGGGCATTGATAGCGAATAACTGGTCGGTGTACGACCTATGAAGGTACTGAGTTCTTCTAACATATCATGTGTCCTATAATGAAAGGTATAATTAGGTTATCACAGTATCGCTTCTGATAAGGGGGATGATAATTTCACATATATATTACAATAGGAAGAAATAGGAATAGATCAATAATTCCATTCGTATAATTAATTATAACCATGCACTATTGTATGACAAGTAATACACATCTAGTTTATGCTGGATGGTTTACAGATGTATGTACGCCTTTTAAGTTTAATGCCGCCCTAGGAACGGCTCAATCGCATCATCACGATGCATCTTTCGAAAGAAATCAGGAGGAAGTCATGGCAGTAAATGTATCTGAAGACACCGTAAGAATTCCGGAGAGTGTTCAAAAACAACGTACAGGTGACGCACCGAGCCCCGATCTTGGAGATCTGTTTTCCAGTTGCTCATCTCAAGGTGGATGGTCCGGTGAAGCTCTCGAGTATCTCGAGATCATCAAGAAAACGATGGAAGATCCGAGTCGCCCCATCCGTGCACAGATGCGGTACATCAGTGATGATGCAGTCGCCTTCAATTCCGAAGGTAGTAGCGTTGTCTTGGTACGGGAAAGCGATATCATCAATCTACAGGCGCTCGCCGTAGATGCGAAATTGTTCAATGCAAAGGAAGCGTTCTACAAAACGTTTCTGTCGAACAAGCTGATCAATATCGTCACTGTTAATCGGTTCATGTACAATCGGGCCAGCCAGATGATCGGGTATCTTACCCAGGTCTTCATGGCTCGGCAGAATGACGCGGTAAAGGACTTCACGATCGAGTCCTTCAATAACAAGTATCTCGTCGATGTCAATACCGATATGGCATCGGTGCGGCAGTTTTTCGATACCTTCTCAACCAGTTCGGTCAATTGTAGTGATTTCGGTTTCGTTGCCAGCCTGGTCGACAAATCCAATACCCAACGCACGCCGTATACTCAGCCGCGACCGATGTTCGGTGTCACCGGATATGTTGAGTTCGTTCGGAACGACGAAGGTCAATTCAGACCTCTCGTCCATATCACCGATATCTTGTCAGTTCTCGCATCGCCGAAAATCTTGGCCATTGCTTTATCGACGATCGCTGAAGTATTCATCAATCGTCAGCTGTGGCGGCATCCTTTCACTGCCGTCGGTAACTCTGACATCAACATCGGTAACTTGATTATCGATGCAACTACCAATAAACCTCGTGAGGTCAAAACGGAGATCGATTTCCGGGAAATGTTCCGAAGTTACGTCATCGATCCCATCTTGTGTATCGATGTTCGTTCCGGTTATGCGTCTATCCCTGGTCTCGAGAAGATCACCCGTGCTGACGGTCACGATCTTCTTATCAACGAAATCTACAAGTTCCTTGATACGACTCCTATCGTTGGTAGCATCGGTGAGAACTGCTTTCAAGAGATCATTGGTGTCGTTGAGACTGGTAAGAGCGGTAAGTTCTCCAATCTTATGGACTCTCGAGATATCAACTACCTGAACATGGTAGCGAAACTCAAGTACAATCCGAAACTGGATCAGCTTCTTATGCGTGGCGTACTCGGTCCTATCCAGCGTTTCGATATGCTTCGGAACGATATCATCGGCGGTGACATTACCCCAACGTATTCCAGTATCACGACCATCTTACATGGTCAGTTCATTCGCCAGATCGGAAACATCGTATCATCGAAGATCAAGGTTGATATCCCGATCGCCGGTGACATGGCATCCATCAATATGACGGACTTCGCTACTCGGGCATATTCTCCGGGTACACCTATGTTCGGAAACGTCGGACCGACCGGTATCACCGGTGGTGGTTATCTCCGATAATCCAATAAATCTTAAACACCTTACTACCTCATTCTAATCAGGATGAGGTAGTAAGGTCAATCTGATCTCCAGCCTATTAAATTTTGATAGTCTTTCAGATTACGATGAGGAATGAGTTTGATAAAAAATAAAAAGATAGTGATAGATCTAACCAAAAATCAATCAACAACTTAGCAGCTTCATACTATTTATAAAACAGTATCAATAAATAACAAACGGAGAATAACCATGAAAGAAATCACGAAGGATATGAAAGCAGAGGAAATATACCGAGTTATAGCAGGTAAGATCAAGGATATGAATCAGGATGAAATTGATGCTGTATGTCGATCCATTCTCGAAGCACCTGGAAGTAGAGCGATGGTCATTTACTGGGCTAAAAGAATTGGCTGGTGGAATCAGAATGATGAGGATACCTGTCAATCCATTCTTGAGGCACCAGGTAATAGAGCGTGGGTTATTTATCTGGCTAAACGAGATGGGTGGTGGTTCCAGAATGATGAAGCTACCTGTAAATCTATACTTGAAGCTCCTGGAGATAGAGCATTGGTTATTAGTTTAGCTAAAGATAAAGGTTGGTGGAATCAAGATGATGAGGATACTTGCCAATCGATCCTTAATGCTCCAGGAAATAGAGCGTGGGTTATCTATAAAGGTAAGCAAGAAGGATGGTGGAATCAGAGTGATGCGGATACCTGTCGGTCAATCTTAGAAGCACCTGGGGATGTCGCATTAGTTATTTATTGTGCTAAGAGAGATGGGTGGTGGTTTCAAGATGACGAAGCTACTTGTCAGTCCATTCTTAATGCTCCAGGAAATGTAGCGTTAGCCATTAGTTTGGCTGAAGATGAAGGTTGGTGGGTAGAACCAAAAGATTCATCAATAACTCAGTAATTCTGTATCATTTATTAAATAACACTGATAAACAACAAACGGAGAATGATCATGAAAGAGATCCTGAGAGATATGACGGCAAAAGATATGAAAGCAGAAGACATCTATGAAAGTGTAACAAGCGTAATAGAGAATATGACCAAAGATGAAATTGATGCTGTATGTCAATCCATTCTCGAAGCATCAGGAAATAGAGCATGGGCTATCATTTGTGCTAAACAGGATGGATGGTGGAATCAGAATGATGAGGATACTTGTCGATCCATTCTCAATTCTCCAGGGGATGTAGCTTGGACTATCTATCGTGCTAAGAGAGATGGGTGGTGGTTTCAAAATGCTGAGGCTACCTGTCAATCTATTTTGGAAGCTCCAGGAGATGTCGCATTAGTTATTTATTGGGCGAAATGCGATGGATGGTGGTTCCAAGATGATGAGACCACATGCAGATCTATTTTAGAAGCCCCAGGCGATAGAGCGTGGGCTATTTATCATGCTAAGAAAGCTGGGTGGTGGTTCCAAGATATTGAGGCTACTTGTCGATCTATACTTGAAGCTCCTGGCGGTAAAGAAGCAGTTATCTACTGGGCTATAGAAGATGGATGGTGGATCGAACCGAAAAAGGCATAATTAACCAAATAATTAAGAGTTGGTGATATATGAAGATGACAAAAGCAAAGCAATACGTTATACCATCTGTCATGGATTTTGATGACATGTTTGCGAGGACACCGAATACGATTGTATTCAATGAAATCATGATGGATCGTACCCCGGAAGAGGTTATTGAAATACTCTGTGATATTTCTAACGATAATTCTGATTCAGTCGCTTCCTGTGATTGTGGAGAAATGGTCGGTAACTATTATGACGGAATGAAATGCCGTATATGTGGAACGATATGCCAGAATTCGTTGTTCGAAGAAATTCGTAATGACAGCTGGTTGGAGATACCAACGTCTATAAAGGGAGTTCTTAATCCACAAGTATTCAGGATATTATCTAAGTGGATTGATAATCTCAACGGTGAACCGATATTGGAGCTCGTACTCAACATGCAAGCTCAATCTGTACCTATACCTAATACTCCATTCTTCACAGCTCAGGGATTCAATTGGTTCTACGATAACTTTGACACTTTCATCTCATACTATCTAACGAATCATCCAAGTCCTACGAAAAGAAAATTATCGCCATCGATTCGGTTGTTTTTAGAGAAGACAGGAAAAGCTATTTGGTGCACCAAGCTCCCTATCTTATCTAAGGTAATTCAACCTATTGCCCGGATCAGTAAAAGCGTTCGTTATGCTGATGCTGATATTAAAGATCTGATTAGATCCATCTTCACTCTACGTAGTATTTTATTAGCAGAGAAGATGATGAAGTTCACTAAGAATCATGTTGATAAGTATTTCTTCAGAGTTTATGGAGAATTTCTCGCTTATGATCTGAACATTATGAAAACGAAGCTTCCTATGAAACGGAGTGTCCTTAGGAAGCAAGTATTCGGGGCACGTTCACATTGTTCTGGTAGATCTGTAGCTATCCCTATTACTGAGCCACACGATAGCGATGAGATTTATCTTCCTTGGCGGTTAGGAGTAGTGATTTATAAATATCACATCTTATCGGTACTCAATCGACGTAACATGTCGACCTTTGAAGCATTCAACAGGATCATGACTGCTATCAACATATATGATCCAGAAATAGATGAGATTATGCGAGATCTCATTGCTGAATCTCCGTACAAAGGATTGCCGATATTGATGAATCGAAACCCGTCGTTACGTATCGGTTCTATTCAGCTATTGTTTGTTACTAAGATAAAACCATCAATGATGTATAACATTGATCTTAATGTCACCGTGTATGCTGATACTCCAGCTAACGTGTGCTTGGATAAGCATGATGATGATGGATTGGGTGACATTGTATTGGGAAGTACTACGGCTGGAAAAATCGGAGATATGTTGATTCCTCAATGTGATGATATTACTTTTAAACCAGCTCAACAATCAAAAGAGATAATAACCGCTATCGAAGACGGTACGATCGAGGTCAGTCCTCTGATAGTAAAAGGTCCTAATCTGGATTTTGATGGAGATGAGATCAATATCATTCCACTGTTTGAGATGGATGAAGTTCCGAAATATACTCGATTATTACCAGCTCATAGGACTATATCGAGCGATAAACTAACTATGGCTGGAGATGATATTTCGTTGAGTTCTCAGCAGTATTGTATCTTATCTGGATGGGTGAATGATCCGGAGATGATGATCGAGTAATAATAAGCATATTAGGTATCGTGAGATGTGACGATACCTAATATGTATATTGGAATGTAAAGTAGTGTAAATTCGATATCTCAAGGAGATGAGCGATGTTAGGATTTATGAAGTACATAACGGCTAAAATGATCTATGATATTGTCTGTAAGCATAAGAATGATATGTCGAAAGAAGAGATAGATGAAGCATGCAAATCCATCCTCAATGCATCAGGAGATAGAGCAATAGCTATCTATTTAGCTAAAAGTGACGGATGGTGGTTTCAAGACGATGAGTACACTTGTCAATCCATCTTGAATGCTCCAGGAGATAGAGCATCAGCTATCTATAATGCCAGATGTGATGGTTGGTGGTTTCAAGATACTGAGACCACATGCAGATCTATTTTAGAAGCCCCAGGCGATAGAGCGTGGGCTATCAATTGTGCTAAACGAGATGGTTGGTGGGTAGAACCAAAAGATGCCTCAACAGCTATGTTAAAGATCGTTGAAGGTATGAAAGCTGAAGACATCTATCAAGCTGTAACAATTAAGATCAAGGATATGACTAGAGATAAGATTGAGATCGTATGTCAATCTGTCCTTAGTGCTCCTGGAAATGTTGCATTAGTTATTTATTGGGCGAAATGCGATGGATGGTGGTTCCAAGATGATGAAGCTACTTGTCAATCCATTTTAAATGCCCCAGGTAATCGAGCATGGATCATCTATGCGGCTAAGTATGATGGCTGGTGGAATCAAGGTGATGAGGATACCTGCAAGACTATTCTTAATGCTCCAGGGGATAGAGCGTGGGCTATTATTTGTGCTAGAGAAGATGGTTGGTGGTTTCAGAGTGATGAAAATACCTGCCAATCTATCTTGGATGCTCCAGGAGATGTCGCATCAGCTATCTATCTGGCTAAAACAGAAGGTTGGTGGTTTCAGAATGATAAAGACACGTGCAAATCCATCCTTAATGCCCCAGGTAATAGAGCGTGGGCTATCTATAAAGCTAAACGAGATGGCTGGTGGTTCCAAGATGATGAAGCCCTTCTTGTCGATCTATTCTCGAGGCACCTGGAACTATAGCGTTGGTCATTTATAAAGCTAAACGAGATGGTTGGTGGATCGAACCAAAAGAAGATTCGCTTACCATTGTCAAGCGAGTTTGGAATATATATCATAAGGTAAGAGCTAAGATTAGTAATATACTAATTCGTCTTACCATGTGATAGGCTGAATATTCATCAATTGATGGGAGAGAACATTATGAGTATAACATTAGGAGGTTGTCCGACCTTAGCACCTTTGATCGGTTCATCCGTAGGGTCGAGTTCGCTTCTGAGTTCTATCAATGCGGAACTTAAAGGTTCGAACTTCTTTAATTCGGTAGAAGATATCCTATCCGAAGGGCGTAGGATGTTCATAACGAACATTGTACAACCAATTCGTGAGGTTGGGCATACACTAGCTAATCTCATCACCACCATGGATCAACAAGATAAGATTCTTCCTATCATCACGGAAGAACAATTGCGAAACATACCACCATGTATGTACGACCCCATTCTTCAATATCAACCCATTCGTAAGTTATTCGATGAGGGTCGAATATTTGGGTTTGGTTGCGACTTCATTCCGGAAGGAGATCCATATGGACGATTAATCAGAAATGGTGTTATCGAGAATGTCCAGGAAGCTATGGATAAAGACGGTAACATCACCTTCGAATGGGAGTTCGTTTCTACAGATCCTGATCTCTCTTTTGAGGAGATCGATAGTATCGAGGAAACACGTCTTTATCTCGATAAGATCTTAGCAGATACGAAATTCGATCCTACTGATTATCCGAACGATCGAGGATGATTGGTGACACTATGGTGAGTAGAATAAGCTCATCATAGTGTTTCATATTTTTTCAGCTTGAGAGATCAGCAAATGAAACCAGCAATACCAGTACTGATGAGTGAGATAAAACTCCTTGAACGTCCCGTTGATATCATTAAGCATGTGTTGAACGCTTATACACGTCATCCTAAAAATATCACAGATACCTACACTGATGATGAGATATCATTCCGATGGGATGATGCTCAGAATGGAAGCAACCCTGACGTGATGCGGAGTGTTGTTCAGAGTAATCTTAGGAAGGTCCTTATCAAGTATTTTCCTACAGCGAGTATTGTTAACGTTGATGTGAGTACTGAGGATCTCACTGATAATGATGGCAGATACAATATCATCATCGATATCACCGTAGTGATAGATGGGTCGTCTTATTCCATCGGCAATAAATACGTCATCAAGAAAGATGGGTATCTAGATCTTCTACCAGATTAAAGGATACAGTGGAGTCGTCTTATGGATGCGAAGGAACTAGCAAAGAAACTTCAGCACGAATTGGAGTTTCATCGTAGACAGTATTATGAATTAGAAGCACCTGTGATCACCGATCCTGAATACGATGCTCTCTATAACAAATTCCTTGAATATAAGGAGATGTTTCCTGATCTTGAAGATCACGTAGGATGGAAACCAATCCGGAACAATATTAAACATGTTCATCCGATGCTTTCGTTGAAGAGCACTAAGGATCTGATGAATATTCTTGCTTTCTTTTCTAAAATCAAAGATGAGGTATCGGGAGAGCCTAAAGTAGATGGTCTATCTGTTGAGCTTGTTTACAGAGATAATCATCTGACATCTGCATCTACCAGAGGAGATGGAGCCGTAGGTGAAGATATAACCCTTAACGTTATGGAGATCGATACTATTCCCAAAGAGATATCTGAAGGATATGACATCGAGATCTATGGTGAGATATATCTTTGTAAAGATAAGTTCCATGAGATCAATACACACCGTATACGTTCTGGATCATCAGTATATTCTAATCCGAGGAATGCTGCGTCAGGTATAGCGAGATCGATTAAAGTTTCTCCTTTTATCAAATACCTGAATTTCTTCCCATATACCATTCACGGTACGGTGGCTCCTACCCAAACGTGGGCATTTTCGTGGTTACAACGAAATGGGTTTGACACGCTTGATGATTTACGGTGTATCATATCTAATACCGATGATTATCGTACATACCTCAACACCATGACATCACTCAGGAAGGATATTCCTTTCGAGATAGATGGGTTGGTATTTAAGAACAACAACATCGAGATACGTGATGAAATCGGTATAGGACGTACTCATCCTAACTGGGCAGTCGCTTTTAAGTTCGAATCCGAGCGTAAGACGACCAGGGTATCAGGTGTCAAGTTTAACGTAGGTAAGTCAGGTATCATTGCACCGGTAGCGGTACTTGAGGAAGTGGTTCTGATGAAACGTAGAATCACGAAAGCTTCATTAGCGAACAAGACTCATATTCAAGTGAAAGACATCAGAATAGATGACGTTGTTGTAGTGGAATTAGCGAATGATGTCATCCCAGCTGTCATTGAAGTTGTTGTTGAAGAACGAACTGGTAAAGAGATACCAATCGTATTCCCGACACATTGCCCAGTATGTGGTCATAAACTCTCCGAGATAGGAACAGAATCTATCATAACTGTGTGCACTAATCCGTATTGTGCTGGGCAGATTCTTGGAAGACTAGCATCTGCTTTAGGTCGTAAAGGATTCAATGTTAAGGGTATAGGTAAAGTAATGCTTGTACAATTGATTGAGTCTGATGTCATTAAGAATCTTGCGGATGTATTTGATCTAGAAGATAGGATTCCTTTAGGAGAAATCAGTAGGATCATCGGGCGTGGAGAGGTAGTTACCCAGAATCTTCTTAATGGTATCAAGCTAGCAAGGAAGGTACCATTACATAAGTTCATACTCGCGTTAGGTATACCTGATGTTGGAGTGGTTACAAGTTGTAAATTAGCTGAGTACTATCGTGATCTTGCTACGTTAATTGATAGTATTCAAGACCAAGGTGTGGTATCATTATCTCATACTGACTCGAAGACATTGGGTCAGATAAATAGTTATTTTCGAGATGAGAGATCTATCGATCAAATCAACCGTATGATAGGACTTGGCGTTGAGACCATCTCTAATGATACCAAGCTGAGTAAGAAGATTGTCATCACTGGAACATGTAGTAGACCCAGAGATGAATTGGTTGAGATGTTACGAGTAAAAGGATACCAAGTAGGCAACGTTGTGTCGAAAAACACATCGTTTGTCATACGGGGTGAAGGTAAAGTTACTAAGGATAAATTGGATAAAGCTGAGAAGTTAAATATACCGATACTTACTGAAGACGAGATGATCGATCGTCTCAATCGAGAGTAGAGAGTCACCATGCCAAATAACAAATTGCTTCCTGACAATTGGGCAGATATTGTTGATAAGACGTCGAATAACCGCGAAAGAATCATCGCCTCTGAATCACATCTATTCGATACATTCAACAAGGATGATTTGAATGCTGATATTGCATCTCTTGAGAGCGAACACATTCCATCATCGGATGAGCATATAGAGAACAATGGGGAAACGGCTCCACATTGTTTCTCCTCATTCGGGGATCTCATTAAAGAGAATTTACATCAGCCCGTTTCTGATAGCTTCGTTGAGTTAAACCGAGCTGATATTGACATGATCGATTCATCTGAAAAATGTGATATGAAATCAAATCAAGACTGTGAGATTACAATGATAGAAGATACATCCCACGTATTACCAATTCCTACCAATCTCATGGATACCAATATAGTTCATATCTCCCCCGAACCGTATAGTCCGCCTTCTAAAGCGGGAGATTGGGAACAAGATCTCGGCTTTTTAGCTAAGCCTAAACAACTATCACGTTCTGGGGTTACTATTACGTCTATGAAGTTTAAGAAGAAACGGAAGAAGGTCAACAAGACAGCTAAAGCCAGCCGTCGTATCAATCGCCACAAATAGAGGAGCTAATCGTGGAAAAAGAGATATTGGATAATGAACAATTGGATAAGATGCTCAGTAATCTCAGAGCGTATGAGGATAATCAGAATAAGGTTGATATCGAAGAGTTCATGACCTATTCTAAATTATTTAAGAACATCAAGGTTGATCGATTCGATGAAGACATCAAGCTTCTTGCAAATGCGTTCACCCAGCGTTTTAACCCGTATAAACCAGTCGAAGTATTCGATAATGGTAAGCTCATATTCAGGGTGCCTCAACTGTTTATCCCTATCAAAGAGGTATCCGAAGATTATACTCACTTCGTTACCAACTTCAAATCGAACGGTAATTCTGAGATACCGAAATACGCAGCGGAGGCTACTGAAGGATTACTTTTAGCTATACTCAAGTCTCAGAATCAAGGTAGTCCTGGAGATCGGAGTTATATTAATTATATCAAAGATGTTAAAGAGAGACATGATGAAGCTGTAACTGATTTTGTTAAGCTGAAATCTAATCTCGATGACTTACCATCAGAATCTTCAGCTAAAGATAGCATCAGTGATATTGACGGTATTGACGGATTATCATGGGAATGATAACCTGAAAATCGTGAATTAAAAAACATACGGATGATGATATGGTAGATAATAAAACATATTCAACATCCTATGGTAAATCATACCTATGAATATTCTCGCCACAGCAGATTGGCATCTTGGTAATCCAAGAGTGAGTACAGCAGATACGATCAGTGACATACGGTCGTATCTGCTTCCAAGAATAACCCCAGAGATAGATGTTATGTTTATAGCTGGTGACATTTATGACGGTGAGGTATCTTTTAACAGTGACCCAGCTGAAGAGATCATTGCCTTGTTTATGGACATACTTCTATTATGCTACGATAATAACGTAGCACTACGAATCGTTCGTGGTACCTACTCTCATGACATGCTTCAGCTTTCGATATGGAATAAACTATGTCACAAGGTAAGGGTACCAGTAGATTTCAAGCTTTTCAATGAGTTAGCTATTGAACGTTTCAAGGATATAGATACCAGTATACTCTACATACCTGATAATCATCCATTCAAAAATAAGGCTGAGCTTTTTGATAACATCCATTCAATGCTCACAGCTAATAATCTCAAGAAGGTTGATTACGTTGTCATGCATGGTACGTTTGATCATATGCTTTTTGGATTCATGGACCATGAAGCCTTTAGTGTGAAAGATTTTAAACCTATACTGAAGAAATTGATCATCGCAGGTCATATTCATAAGCCTCACCAATATCACGAACTCATCTACACTGGTAGTATCAATAGGTTAGCTCATAATGAAGAAGAAGCTAAAGGGTTCTGGATGATAAAAGACGCAAAAGCTCAGTTCATACCTAATCCTTCGGCAACGCTATTCATCACATTGGATTATAGCAACTTTGATCAGTTCGATTCGTTATTAGCTAAACATATCGAGATCGTGAAGCGATTCGATCCGGAGAGACAAGGCTTCTTACGTATTCTTTTGTCAGACACGAATATGAAACAAGCCCTTATTAAGTATCATGTAGCAAATCACCCGAATATAAGACTGACATTTGAACAAGCTTCGCGTAATACTACAACTGGTAATGATTATCTGAAGAATAAGCTGAAATCAGAATGCCAGAAAGTACTTGAAGTCCCGTCTCTTAGGAACGTAGCCTCTATTGTGTGTAGGCATCTTTCTCTACAAGGGATGGATATTGATATCAATGTAGCCGAGGATATAATAAATGGGACGATGTGATCCTTATTATTTTATTAAACTATTCTCAAGTGAGATACCCCCATGACAGAAACTATGATCTATGATTCCAGGGTGAAAGACCTTGAAGGTGTCATTTCGTATGGTACACTTGGATTACTCAATACCATAGCTATTCATTCTGATGATAACCCTCTGATGAAGAAAAATATTCTTCTTATAAATGGAAGCACCATTGTTCGGAATTGCTATACATCGAATACTTCGGATAAAGAGATTCTGAATGCGATAGCCAATGACTTCGCTCGTATTCGTCAGTATTTCGAGATGTATGCGTCTACAGAAAGCCGTATGATCGTGTACTTTCAATTAGGGCTAAATAAGCTTATACCTGAAGCTTCTCAACGTACATCAACAACCATTAGAAGCGAGATAGCGCGTCTTACATCATTAGTGGCTCGTAGTGAGGCATTAAGAGTAAATACACCGACTAAACTCAATGCTGTTGATAATGTTGGCTATTATGGGCTGATAGTAGATGGTTCATTTGCTTATCCGATCCTCACCAAGGCTATAATGACATTCAAGATGAGCACCCCGCCTCAATTATGGCTGGTATCGCATTGTCCTATCGATTATTTTTTAATAGAACGATTTCCTTACCTTGACATAATGCTGAGTCATACGGGTAAGATCCTCAACAAAGCGGATATACCTAAGAAAGTATTTGGTGATCCAACGATACCATTTAATCGGATAACCTATAAACTCTTTGGAGATAAAGACTTCGTTAAACCTGCCTGTCGTAACCGTCCTAAGGCTATAGCTAAACTCAATGGTATTCAATTACGTCTTAAGACCGAGCGAGAGATAGGATTATTAGCTAAGACGAAATTGGGCATCGATCTATCATCATTTAACTGGAAACTCTGATTTAATTTTACACATGTCTGATATCTAATAGTAGCTAACCAGACATAAACCTATAACGTATCTTTCTTGGAGAATAAACATGGCTGAAGATGTCGTAGTAAATAAGGTGATATATCTTAGAACAGATGACAACAAGTATTCGATGGGGTTTAATCTGTTCAATGCCAGAATAGACGTTGCTGTTTTTGATAACAGCACAAAAGGCGGACCGATCATCAAAGGCTTGTTCACTTATACTGGCGCATGCAATTTTAAGCATGTGCTGAAAAAGATGCTGGTTGATCAAGAAACGAAACCTATCACTGTTGGGTTTGATTTCTGGAATGCCGATTTGAAGCAGCGTGAATTCAAGTGCAACCTGACCACTGGTCGAGATGACGATAAATGCCTGTACTTCGAAGTATCAGGTGACCGTCATAAGGACCCTGTACGGTTCTATTTGGTAACAGATCAAAATCTACTTATCAACGAAATGACCTTACCGAAGAAATCCTTAACCGAGGCTGGCTGTCGAGCTATTATTGATTTCTTTAGCGAGTTGATGCGATTATCAATCTCAGCTCCCAGCCGTCGAAACACTGGTACCGAAGGTAGTGGTGGTACTGGTGGTGGTACTGATGGAGGATCGAATGTAGGAGAGGATATACCTTTCTGATCAACTCAACGCAAGGAAATCATGATGCGATCATATGTCGATACTAATGTAGTGTGACACACCTTGATTAAAGGAGACTAATGGGTATTGAGCCCATTAGTCTCCTCATCATTTACAAGGGCACACCTTTCTCACTTGATATATATATCATAAGAAAGAAGTAGTATCAGTACTAATTATTCATTCATTATGAGGAAGAGAATATGATTGAGTTTGTTTCGCAAGAAAATCATGAGAAAGCGAGTCAGCAAGCTGTAATAGCGATGCTTGCAAGAGTATCATTAAAAGAGATATGTGACCAATGTGGATACGGCATAATATCACCATTAGTTCGTGAAGAACTTATGATGAAATATCATCTCGCATTTGGTGAAACTTATACGGCATCAAATATATCTGATAGCGTGATAAGTGATGGTCTATTTTGGGTTAGGATTGGTAGTATCAAAGATTATACCTACGATCATAGTGCTATCATCTACAATGGTGATCTTTATAATCCAGCAACAGGTATAAACCAACCGATTGCTTGGTATCATCGCATATCTTTCATATCTCAAATCTTTCAGAATAAGAGAGGTCACCATGAAGTCATCTGAATGTATGAATATCACCAAAGGTATTCGCCCTTTTATGCCAGAAGTCGCAACAAAGAATTTTCTGGCTGAAATAGCCTTCCCTAACGAAGAAGTCCACGTGGAACGTCGTTCATTCGATATCAATACGTATTTCTATCTTCGAAATAATCTTGATTATTGGCAGCGTATTCAACCGGCTAATGATTTCATTGCTACACTTGATCAGGACGAGTACTCGTATCTGGTTAAGCTTTTTATCAGGGCTAAACGTGATCTTAATCAAATCACTGATCGAGAATCGGCTATGCAGGCTATAGCGGCGATTGACGAAAAGGTAGCGAAGACCTTTAGCAAGTTGAATCTTTCAGAAAGACTCTTCAGCTACGTTTGTCAAGATAAGCGGATCACTATGCCCGATCTTTCTGAAGTAGGGAAACGAGCACAGGATACAGAAGAGAAGACTTTCCGGGAAGATGAATATTATCTCATTAATACTATCATCGTCATTTCGAAGATACTATTTCCTATCTTCGGGGAGATCATCAATCGCATCCAACATGTTGAGGATGCTTATAACGGTTTCAAAGAGATCATGGCGTTTGGAATCATCAATACGCTATTGTCTCGAGATTTTGATATCATTATCAAGAAGCTCTTGAATTATATCGATATCATTGTCGGTGATAATTTACCTAGTGATCCGATGCTAGTATTTCACGGGATGACTAAGACAACCCTCACTTATGATAAGCTAGCAAAGATGGTCGTAAAGAATTTTGTTAATCACGACCTCTATAAACCAGGTGGCAATGTCATGACGTATCTGATTGTGACTATTAAGCGCGCAATCGACATGGATACTACAGGTAAGAATACTTATCAGATGCGCCATGATCCTGAAACTGGGGAAGATGGAAGTAATATCAGTTATCTTGAGAACTCCGTCAATGTGATAGGAGAACCGATAGAGACTAGTATCATTGTTAAGATAGCGGTTGATAAATTCACGAAGGATTATGTGAAACAAAACGGTATTCGGATGCGAGTATTCGAAGCTGCTGAATCCTTTTATAAAGTGACTTCATTACCACCAACGGTATTGAATGAGCAGTTGGTTGCGATGTTCGTTGCCGATCCGATAGGCTCAGCTTATTGTGTCAAGTATATGAATATGGATATGATGGTGCGATTGATCATCATTCTTCAGATTTACGCTATACGGATGGGATTCAGAGAGGTGGTACCGTTGTTGTCGATGATACCGACTGGGGTAATCAAAACCCACACCGATGAGATCGATAATCATCTTATCATCAGTGATGGAAGAGGAGATGGGCCTATCAATTATTATCTCAATCTACGGGAAGCCACGGTCCATCTCGATGACTTCTCGAACTTCAATTTCGCAGAGCTGATGAAAGGACTTATCATGTTCGTTGTAGGTGGATCTCATACGTTCAATGTTGCACCATCTATTCTTGAACTCGGCGATACAGGTAACACGAAGAACGTCAATGGTATCGTTAAATACGATAAAAACATCATATCCGAGTTGTATCGGTTCATGTATCATTTGTTGCAGGCCGATAAGGATAGGAAGATAATCATATCTTAAGGAGATATGGAATGACCGTTCTAAGAATCCATAGTAGTCTTGATATTCGACAGGACTATCCTCAGAAACTAAACGCTATAAGCCTACCACACGGACTTAGTTTGTATCTTATGACTGATGAAGAACTTGATGTCGTCGAAGGATATGTATCTCCTGGTAAGTATGATCTTGTTAAACCTATACGTGGATTCAAGAAAGAGCGAGGTGAGATATGTACAACATCTGCTTTATGTCATATGGAAATAATCTCAGTAACAAATGAGGTAGGCGAACATCTTCCTATCTTGTTAAAGATATGGGATATCAATACGGGTAGAGGACGTGAGTACCTCTTTAGTGACAACCTCATCAACTTTCGATGCGAGTATCTTAATGCGGATATACCAACCGATGCAGTAGTATTAGGAATTGCCGCGTGTCTGATGGATATTGGGGATCAGTTTGTACCGGTTAATTCTGTCAATGCCATCGGGATGGGTACTATTCCTTTCCTTATCCCTAATATGGATCAAAACGAGTATAATAATCATTTTAGTGTGATAGATAGTTATCACGACGTGAATGAAGCTATGGATTACGTATTGGCCGCTCTTTACGGTAAACATATGGGACCGAATGATATAGTTGGATTGGTTGGTATTCTTGATAGGAAGATACCAAGAGTATCAACAAGACCATATGTGCCTATACCTCGAACAATCAAACATGATGGATCATCAATGATTCTATATGATTCAGATCATTATTTCGCATTACTCATGCTGAGTCGTATACCATTTGACTATTTCGTTGTGACGGTCAATGTGTCGGGTAATTGGGTTAATATTCATCAGCTTGATAGTATGGCTGGTCTTCATCTCCCTATGACCTGCGATCGATTATTAGGTTATATATCAGAGGTATGTAAGGAGTTCGTTTATTGTTTCCTGGATGTAGGATGTGAGAGTTTTCAACATAATTTCGGGAAAAATCAAGAGCTTATCAAGGTGGTTCTTATCAAAACCATGGATGAATACATTCGTATAAAAGTTCATACAGAGATTGGAGTTACAGAGTACGTTTTTGACTTACTCATGTTATCTGTCATGTCACCAGTAATTAGCGCTTAATTCTCAAATATATATTATTCAAGGAAGATCTAACCGATTCATCGAGAGTCATCACTCGTCTGATGAATCTTAACACATGCGTAGGAGCAAACATAATGTCTCAATATCAAGGGAATTCAGTTATTCCAACTGGTATTATTCCAACCAATGTTGTTGGGAGTGCTGGGAATATCGTATCGGGTAATAGCTCATTGTTTCTGTTTATGCCTAGGGATATCATTGATCATGTCAAAAGACCTTTGACGTATAATTTCAATGAAGCCACAACGGCAGCTATCACAGAACATATCGTTAATCATCCTTCTGGTCATCATACGGTCAATAAAGTCCTGAATACCACTCCAGATATAAGCCAGGCGATTATTCCGTCAACCATGGGTATCCCCTTAGCAACGTCAGCTTATTCTGGTAACTGGATGTTTGTTTTGATCGTTGACGAACCAACGAAACGCTCGATGTTTTCGAATAATCGTTTAGAAACACGTACCATTCTGATAGGTATGTGTTCTCAGGAACCCATTGGTAATCGTGGTATAGCATCGGCGACACCGGAGTCGTTCTTGAATCCGAATTGTCAATTGATCGTTACTAGGCAACTTCAGTTAGCAAAATATCCATCAAGTAATGGATATGGTAGTAAACAGAGAGTAGAGACGATGGCTGACAATAACATCGTCCAATATGATCATACGGTATGGGGAGGAGCGACTGTAGGAAATCGCTCAATCGAGGATGATCAAACATTCTTTACTATGCTTCCCGGTGAAGTACAACATGTAACATCGATTGAGGATGGCGCAATAAACTCGATGCTTCAACATGATGAGGCTATCAATTATAAAGGGCCATCAATCATCAGAACTGATATCGAGTCGCCACGTAAGCACATGAAAGACATTCTCACTGCATTTGAATCGGGTGTTGGTAATGTTGCTTTTAGTTCCGCTGTAGGTATGTTTGATACCGGTATCAATCAGATCAGTGATACAGATGATAATCTGGCAAGCTTTGTTCATTCGGCTTTAGATGAGCATAGCATGTTAAATAATACATGCAGTAACCTCACGATTCCTAATGTTACTACGATGCATCTCACGCTTGGGATCGTGATGCAAACTTATTCGCCCAGAGTGAATATCATCGCTACCCCGAAACATTCAAATGCTGAGATTATTCCTCAAGGATACCTTAGTATCAATACGGTGTTTTCATCATTAGTCTGTGCAGTATTACCGACGTATCTGAATAATGTTGGATTGTCAGCTGTGAGCTTTATGTATAATTCGTATCATGACGCTTATCAAGTTCTTCATATTGAGTCTGCTGTTCAGAGTACTGATGTCGAACTTCAATTCAAATGGAGGGCCTTTGTTCAATTGATTAAGTTTGAGCTCTTTCCAGTATTGTTAGGTGCTGGAGGTCAATTTGATCTTCAGGCTATGGCATCCATAAATAGTACTACTGATGTTATTCTTAACTTCAACGATTTCGAACCACTGCCCAACGGTACGATCTTTCAAGAAAACACTGTACTTGGTGGGATCGTATCCCCATTAATTGGTACAGGAGAACACCTAAAACAGAACTCTGTGCAGTTGAATAGTCTCATCGATAATGTTAAAGATCGGTGTTATTTGAATTAATCTCATGAAAGGAGTTATCATGTCAGAAGAAAAAGCAAACGTCGAAGAATTCGTGAGATATCTCATTTCATTAGGGGGTATCTACAATGTCGATAAGGATGGCTACGTTGAGGATAAGGTCAATCCTGAGGATCCAGTTATCCTGAAATCGGGTACGCAAGTAAAACGGTTAATGGTGATCAAAGATGTCATAACCGATACCGACGCCTTGATCATCAACCCATTGAATGAAAATGCAATGGAGTCTATTGATGCAAAATGGCTTTACAGCATGTTGAATGTTGGGCTTGTTCGAAGATTCATTGAAGTCGTTAACGTTCTTAAGCTTATCTTGGAAACGGAAAAAGCGAATAACGAAACCAAGAATAAGGATGACCTCATCGAGCTCTCGCATGACATGATCGAGTTTGCTTCTCGACATAAGGACTTCGATATGAAGACCTTTGAGAATTTCAAGATCATATCAAAGGACAAACTCAACTTCATGTCGGTTTGGTATAACCGTAAGATGAAGAAATCGACCTTGCGCTGTTCGATATATGATCCGGATATTATTAGTGAATTTCCCCATATATCAAAGAAATTCTGGAAACAGATAACCGGTCTCTTCAGTGAGATCCTTGGATTAAGTTCCGATATAGAAAAGTCCTCAGTAGAGATACGGAATAAGTATTCAGTTACCAGCGATCTGATCACAGTACCTAGATTAGAATCGATGTTGATGATTTATCTTAAGATCTATCAGAAACTCAATCCGTATCTTGATATGTGCGAAATGGAAGATGAAGATTTTGTGGTTGACTTGACGACATTCAGTCATCATATTGAAAAGCTTCCTGATTATTATAATCGGGCTAAATGGTTCACAACCGCTACCAGTATACCTCAGACAAACAAGACTGGTTTACAAGATGCCCGAATAATCGGAACTGGATCAAACATCCCACCAAATCCGGCAATTGCTCCACCGATCAGTGGGATATATCAACAAGAATCAAATATCCCACCAAACCCATTACGACGTAGTAATCAACACGCACCATTGTATTCACAGCAACCACAAACGACATTCTTCAATGCAGCGCCATCTATCCCATTGATCAATACGCAGCCTATGTTCAATACCGGTCTCGGTTTTAATACAGGTATAATCCAGACAAATCCTTCTCCATCTGGATTCCAGCGTAACAGTAATCTTGATCCACGGCTTTATGAGGGGGGTGGTTTTCCAAGATCTTTCTAAAAGGTATGGCGATATCAGACATGCAACTAGTGTCTGATATCGCCTCTGTTTTATGATATTATTTTTTAATAGAAGGTGACCTATGCCTAATAATTTTGAAGTCTATATTGGTATCGCGGTAGAGGATCGACAATTGAAATCCAGAGAACTCAAGGTCTTTTTAAGGGAATTGACACCTTATGTATCTGGTCCAATAAGTGATACAACTCGTAATGAAACGTACAAAGTAACCGATGACAAAGGTGGGATACTGACGGGGAATGTTAATACCACTAATAATGTATCTGCTGATTATTTTGGATTAAACACAAACAGCTCTTTTCCACCTGATATCGTTAAAGGAGAGCAAGTGCTTATTCTCAAATACGCAGATGAAGATAAGTATTATTGGGTGCCGACAGGAAGGGATGACAATCTCAGAAGAGGCGAACTCATACGTTGGTCAGCGTCTAATGACATGGCATCTGGTGATAAGACATTGGGTGAGACCAATACGTATTTCGTTGAGATAGATACGAAATTAGCAAAACGTATTCGGCTTCATACATCAAAGTCTGATGGAGAGAGTTATGGATATGATCTGGTCCTTGATGCTACGAACAAGTGTATTCAGCTCAAGGATGATGCTGGGAATATGATTGAGTTATTATCTGAGAGTGGTGAAGTCAATATCACCAGTAGTAATAAATCAAAGATAAGTCTTGGAGGAGGAGGTGCCACAGTACTTGCACCGGATACGATCGTTATACGTGCTGGTAGAGAAATTGTATTTAAAGCACCTAAGATAACCAGTCATGAAGGATAATCTTTACAAGTGGAGGATATATGTTTTTCTCTAAGAAAGAACCGGTCAAAAAGGAATCAACAATAGAAGTAACTGTGGAAGAGTTTCTCAGGATGGATGCTCGTTTGAATGATATAATTCTCGAGTGGGTGAGGCTAGAAAGCAAGAGTGGTATCCAACCAAACACAAAGATGGCTGAGATGCTTATTTCCAATTTTAAGCTCATATATGCTAACGAAGGGCATGGGGCTACCATGCGAAAGTTCTTGACGTCATCTAAGAATATTATGGGTGGAGATGATTTCATCTTTAGTCGTATTCACGATCTGTATATCTTTCTGAAAACATCGTTACCTGAGGTATTCCTTACATCGGTTCAGAACCGACATAAGGATACCTTAGTAAAGTTGGGATATTCCGTTAATGAAGAAATCTATGCTAGTTTTGAAATAGGGTGGCTAGTTCACAGGATACAATACATCTTACGATACAATTCGCAGGTTGTTGAATCACCTACGCCAAAACATACTCCATCTGTACCGAAATCTAAAGGGCCTACTTCACCATGGCTAAGTTAAATTGGTTGATAGCTTATAATTACGATACAGTGCATTTATGTGGGAGATAGATGGTATGACTATCGTATCGTGTTTAGTAAAATCTTCGTACATAGTGACATCATTGAGCATACGAGCTATCCATACGATGTTACTGCTACACCCATTATCACGCATAAAATGTTCGAATTTATAAGCGTATCGATCACGCGTAGAAGCATCTATCGAGATTGTTGTACTATTTTCTCTGATGACGTCTATGTGATCTATGACGAAGGTAACCCAATCTTGATCAGTATTATTTAACTTATCAAGTTTATTGCTTAAATACTCAGTGAGTGAGGTCGACATAAGAAACTCCTTAAAGACTTTATATATATATCATATACGTGATAAGAACCTACCATAATTACTATGGAACTATCAATCTTATCATATCATACCGAGACCATATTGGTGTTAGGTAAAAAGCAATGATTAGAGGAGGTCGTTTTAATGCTAACAGATAATCTCAAAGTTGATGTTCGTCATTTTGGTTTGACGAATCTGCTTACGCAACCGCTTCATATCTCGGGCGGTAGGCAAGAGCTCTTTGCCAAGAATATCACTCAGACTCGTATACCGAATAAGCCTGATTTCCCACATATGTTTACAGGATTCGAATCGATTGTTGGCGATTATTGTTTTGATTCAACTAAGCGTGACAATGAAATACATATCATTGCTGTAATCGATAAGTATGCATCGCATATGGCCGGTATTAAAGTAGGTAATAATCCTATGCGAACCGTTATCTATAGAGATCTTGTCACCAGTGAGGTTTCGTATTTCGATATCAGGAGATTCTCCAGTTATACAAATGGGTATGGATATGAAAATATAATGCATACCAATATCCAAGCGGGTGATATTGTTTCTCCTGACGTTGAGATTTATTCATCGGTAGCTAAAGATGGTGATATCTACAAACTTGGTGTCAATGCTAATGTAGCTTTCATCACGATGTTGGAAGGTACAGAAGATTGTATTCCTATTAGTCAATCTCTTGCTGATCGGTTATCACCAAAATCAATCGAGACCAGGACGATTTCTCCAGGATTGAAAAAGTATCCATTGAATCTTTATGGGGATGATGAACAGTATCGTATCTTTCCTGATATAGGTGATGTTGTTAATCCTGATGGTATATTGTGCGCTTTCAGACCTATACGGAAATTCAGTGCAATGTCTGATTTGTCTCCAGAGAAGTTGATGAAGATCAATCATATCTTTGATCAAAAGGTATATGCTCAACCTGGAGCTAAAGTAGTTGATGTTGAAGTATATATGGACTGTAGGAATGATCTTCCAGCGAGTGCGTATGAACAAGCTAAGATGTATCACGATTCTAGGTTGTCTTACTGGAGAGAAATAGTTAATGTATATGAGAAAGTGAAAGGACTAACCGTGAGTCCGAAATTGAATACATTGGTAACACGGGCTATGGGCAGGCTATTAGCTAATAAACAACCTGTCCCTGGCATGGGAACAAGATCAAAGGTTATGCTGGTTGATAAATATAATCCAGTAATACTTCATATCGAGATAACGCTTGCTAGTCAAGTGATCGTTAACAAAGGTCACAAGACGTCAGGAAGAGAAGGCGCTAAAGGTGTCATCATCGTTGTTCCGGACGAAGAGATGCCGATAGATGCTCAAGGATTCAGAGCCGATATGTGTATCGATCCGATATCTCCGTTGAAGAGAACGAATGAAAGTCAACTCTTTGAGCAATACATCAATCGGGTACTCAAATGGCAAGCTATGCATCTTCGTGAATTAGGATCTGTCGAGAATCAATTCAATCGTATTGTTGAGATTCTTATGGATATCAATCCTGAGTATGGAAAACTAATCGAAAGGATCCATCCTTCTCTTCAGGAGAAAGAACAGTATGTAAATGCATGTGCGGAGGATACGATTAAAGTCTGTATTCCGCCAGGTATGGCCAACCTTACGAAGGAGATGATTATGCTCCTAGATAAGAAGTACAAGACCCCGATTAGCGCTGTTCAATTTGTCATTCAGACATCCACTGGAAAGAAGCTTATCACCACTAAAAATCCGGTATGCATTGGGTCGAAATACGTCTTTCTCTTATCGAAATATCCAAAGCCTATCGCATCTGGTTATGGGTATGTTAACAAATGTCATATGCCTGTGGGAGCAAAAGATAAACACAGCTCACCTATTGGAACACAACCGATTCGTTTTGGAGAAAGCGAATCTCGCATATTCGCTACTACGCTGGAGATACCAACTATTCTCAGATTGAAATGTCTTTATAGTGGATCTCGTATCGGCCCGAAGAAGATGATCGAGGCGTTAATGAATGAACCATCACCATCTCGATTAGGTCACGTTGATGTCACTACTGAAGAATTGTATGATGATAATTCAGCGATACGAATTGGAACTCATATGTTCAATACATGTGGCATTGATATCCAGAGATCGCTGATTACCGAAGATAAAGCGAATGAGCTATTTAGCGAGCTGGATATACGTCTCAACGAATTAACCACGAAGTAACCCTCTCTGTTAAAGGATACCTGATGATAAATCTACGAAAGATAAATATGCATACGATTGTTAATGAGCTGCTGCCTAGACGTGGTATGGTCAGTGTCGTATTTGATAATGGTGAGCTTAAGATGATCCCTGTTCGTAAGCTCATATTTCATTTGATATTCTTCACTGTAGCTCGAAAATGGGGAGTTACAATTACTCCAGATTTCATAGTTGATACAAATACTATAAATTCTTCAACGATCAGTGAGTTAGGTACAAAGATACTCGATGCGGTTCGATCTATTCATGCGGAATGGCATGACATTGTGTATGATTTCAATGATTCGATCAATGTACTGAATCGGTTCACTATTGACAACTGTCAACAATATCATAAGTCGTTATCGATTCTTGATCTTGTCAGCACTGCTAGCATACCTGAAGTAAAGAAGATAGTTGAAAATAAGGTAAGAGATCCCAACCTCTCGATGCGAGAATCTGAGAAACAGATCAAGGCGAATACCGCGAAACTCTTTGACGTACTGAAGAAACCCCATCCCCTTAATAAGATCTATGATTTCATTAATCTTCGATTCGTTAAGGCAGCTCAACTTGGTCATATATTCTACCAGATAGGCTACAGAACAGATATTGATGACAGGATCATCAGGTATCCTGTACAAGGTAATTATCTTGATGGGTTGGAGAATGTTACTGAGTATTGTCTGGAAGCCCTGAGTGCTAAGAAGTCAGCATTCTATAATAGAGATTCCTTACCAACCACCGAATATTTTGGCAGACGTCAACACATCCTCTTAAGTTGTATCGAACATATGTATCCTGGAGATTGTGGAACTAATGTCACCATGCCTATTATGATCACTAAGAATAGACGAGATGTTGTGATCTATAAGAACATCGTGGAAGGATCTCAGCTCATCAATTTGAATGGAAGCAACATCGACAAGTATGTTGGTAAGATAGTCAATATGCGAACTCCGATCGCTTGTCGTTATCAAGATGGCGTATGTGAGGCTTGTGGTGGTACATTGCTTGGAAGTATCACCCCTAATACACATCTCGGTATATTCTCAGCAATGCAAACAACATCATTAGTGACTCAGGTCATTCTCGGTAATAAGCATATCTCCGATACCCGTAGTATCGATTTTGTTATTCCTTCAGAGCTCATAGGTTTCTTTCAAAAAGCTAAAGGGAATATCTATGTGAAACCGAAAATAGCTGAATCATTCAAGAACGCCTCTTTGGTTATTTCGACGAATGATGCTGTTCACTTGTTATGTCTCGGTGATTACAATCTCAATCGATTGAGTTCTATCAATGAGACGTTATTCGGGACCTGTAAAGATCTGGTCATCTTGAAGAACGGAAATCCAATCACTGATCAAGTGCATCTTGAGATAAATGATCAAGCTCCTTTGTATAGTAAACATTTGATCAAGTATATCTCAGAACATCCTGATAACATAGTCATACGGGATGACATGTTTATCATCGACATGAAAGACTTCAACTTTAGTAACCCTATTTTCAAGCTGATCACCATGAATAATTCCATGGTCAAGTTCGTCAAAAGCGCTCAGATGCTCTTAGAGAATAGGATCAAGAATTATACTTCTGCTACGGCGTTAGTGAATGATTTCACTAATCTCGTTTATGAGCAGGTAAAACCTAACATAGCCTATCTCGAGGTGGTGCTCAGGGCGGCATCTATAACCAGTTTGCACGACTATAGGTTACCCATTATCACGGACATTGATAAGGTATTGTTTGCATCAAACAAAGATGTGAATATGCGAAGATCTTTAGGGATGTTGTGTGCTTTTCAACAATTATTCACCGCATTTGAAGATCCCAAGATGTACCTTATACCGAAGACGTTTACGCAGTTTGATCATTTCTTAAACCTGAAACCAAAGCAGTTTTAGACAACGTTCAGCAAAGAGGAGGTACTCACGTTGAGTATTGTAAATCCCATCACTATCGAAGCTAGACCAACGTCGACGTGTGTTATCTGCTCAGGAGACGGTCGGTTCGCTGAAGCACCGACCGTCTCTATTTTCCCATTCCTGAAGCAACACCTCATTGAATCTGAATGGGATCCTAAACGGAAGATAAACAAACCGATGTATTATTATTACAAATACGAGAAGGATACAGGTAATCTGAACATGCCTGCTAAGATTCTTCCTTTTCTAGTGAATTACATAACTAATCATAGCCTTCGATATGATATTGTGCAGATTCCACCAAATGAAAGCGAATCCATTGATATCATCAATCTTGAGAACTTTCAAGATCGTGAAGATCAGATTGATGCTATTAATTTCTTGATAAGTGAAGCCCCGATGAAAGCGTTACAACTTCAGACGGGTAGTGGTAAGACATTCATTGCCGTTCGAGCGATCATGGAGTTGAAACTCAGAACCTTAGTCGTCGTTCCAGCATATGTTATGTCACAGTGGCATATTTCTCTTCAGAATATGTGTAAAGTAGAGGTAGGGGTATTACAAGGGAACAAATCTATTCTAAAGCTTATTGATGCTAGATACGAAACCAACGTTGGGGTATTCTTAGCTTCAATCAATACCCTACAAGAATACGCAGCTGGTGTCGGTATATACAATACGTTTCCATCTTTTCGATCATTCATTCGTGATCTTAAGATAGGGATAAAGATTGTTGATGAGTATCATACCAGTTTCTCAGCGAATACAATCATAGATGTTCAGAGCGATGTAGCAAATAATCTCTATCTCTCTGCAACACATTTCAGAAGTGATCGTAATAGCAATGCTATCTTCCAGAAGATCTTTCCGAAAGAGATACGCTTTGATGAACAAGAATATAATAGATATGTGAATATCACTGAGTATCAGTATTCATTTGGAGACATTCATGATAAACTTGTATCAACCAATCGAGGTTGGTCCGAATTCAAATACGAACAACTGTTATTACGGAGTCAAGCTAAGCTCGAAAAGTTCGTAGACAGCGTATTACATCCTGTTATGGAGGAATATTATATCACGAAAAAGCACGGTAATCAGAAGCTTCTTATTCTTGTAGGACTTCGGGAATTCGCAGAATTCCTTGCACTCTGGATCAAAGAACATTATCCTGATTATAGTGTTTCTTCATTTCTTTATGGCGATCCAGACGAGTTATTAGAATCAACGGATATCATAATTAGTACGCTGGGATCGTGTGGTGTAGGTCGTGATATCAAAGGACTCCGTTCAGTTATTCTGTTTGCAAGTTTTGGAGCTGAGAGTCTCACTATGCAGACAATTGGACGATTACGAAAAATGGAAGATACACCCGAATTTGTGTATCTAGTAAATACAGGGATAAAAGCGCATCGAAAGCAAGCGGCTAAACGAAGACCAATCTATAATCACATCGGTAAGACCTTTAAGATAGTTTAGCTTAGATTGCGCTTTTGATAACTCCTATGGTAGGTAGTCCGTTATCGTTATCTTACCTTATCAACTGTAACTAACTTCTACCTAAGAGGTTACCAATCGTGACTGAGATTAGTAATTGGAAGATCATTAAGAGTTCCGATCCAGATGGTCCTCAAAAAATAATAACACATGTGACTCATTCTATCGGGATTGATTCTGGAATATATAACTATGCTCTGTATATTCCAGTAGTTCTTATACCTATCAGCAAATCATCTACGCTGGTATTGAGTATGAAAAATAACCCAGAAAAGATCGAGTTGATGATCCATGACCTACGATTAGTGGATAACAGAATAGTCAGTAGCATTAGCTTTCGACTTCGAGGTTCATCTCTGAAAATGAAGAAATTTAAGAATGAAATGAATCGCATCGCCGATGAAGATCGATGCATCGGTATCAGTTTCTTCTTGAGAAAGTTATTCTATGCAGGCTTCAGTACGATCTATTCCGATAAAATACTTAAGCCTAAGAAGAACTCATCTTTAAGAGCTGCATTAGCTATTGTCGAAAATGGAGTACTGTCAGATCAATCATCACATGAGGATGAAGCAGAATGAACGGAATGAGTGAAGGTACGGTCAATATCGATTCTCGGATAGAGTATCACGGCTGTAATCTAGGAGATGCAATAGGCACTCTTAAGTGTGATATAACAACTGAGAAAGGGGTGCATATCAAGAAGACCATCAAATGGGATTCCTTACACAAATCAGAGGCTGAGGCCATCATCGAGATGATGCATTTCATAAATCAAGCAGATCGTACAAAATAAAGCTGTAGATTCTTCTGATAACATCACTTATACTGCAATAAAACCCTACCCTGACATGTATCTGTCAGGGTAGGGTAACGTGCGATATTATGAAAGAAATCCTTATTTATTTTTTATTGATAGGAGGTTCTACCTTGTGCAAGAGGAACATCTGTTGACTTTGATTTTCAGTAATCAACTCTTATTCTGTGGCATCTTCGGAGCATTTGGAGGTGTTATCCATTCACTCGATGTTAGAAGTGGAATAACCTTATACGGAATCATCCGACAAATGATAATATCGTGTGGAGCCGGTATTCTTTTATTTTTTGCTACATACGACTTTTCCAAGTTTACACCAGCATGGCGGATTGCATCAGCTATCGTCGTTGGGTTCTTTGGGTCGACTATATTCCGATTGTTAGCTGAGAGTTATATAAATAAGATGGGCATGCGCAATATGCATAAAATACCTGATACTCTTGAAGAAAAAAGTTGTAAGGGGGGGAAATTGTGATGGGCAAGCTGATAAATAAGCCCTATTACCGATCATTAGTAATGTTGATGTTACGTTACTCGAACAATCTGGCATTGATTATGGTCCTAATAGCGATATATGTATGCTTCTCGAAAAATACTTGGCTATACATAACCATTCTTGGTATGTCATCTATATACCTTGGATGGTTAACGTTTCAGTATATATTGTCAGAATCGGATCGATGTCAATGGCAGATGCGAAGCTTACAATACGACTGTCAGATAGCCACATTTAATAACCGTCTATCGATAGTATCGAATCTGATTGTTGCTCTTTTCGGTGCAGGATTTTCCATCCTTATGGTCGAATATATCTCTAAAGAGAATATGCCTTTACCAAATGGAATCCCGTATATCAGTGTGACGTATATGATTGGTTTTTTCAAGATGCTGATGATGTATGTTATTTCCGATAAAATTCATACTTCTCAACTTATCATCAATATCTTATACAAGTATAGTCAATCTATGCGTCATCTGATACTCGATGTTGACAAGGCTAACCCATCTAAGAGATACCCTATCATCTATTTAGATGGTTACAAAATATCACAAGCTCGATACTCTGTAAATGATGGTGGAGATGTGATAGGTATAACATTTGCTCCTTCTTTATCTCTCGGGAATGATTCGATCATAGAATACGAATTGATTGAAGAAGATGATAATCATAAGCTGATGAAAGAGAGCATCTGTGATGAGACCGATCGTATCACGTGTTTGTTTAAGTGTCGAAATGTGGTTAGGAAGTTAAAGAGATTCAGCCCCCTTAACGAAACTATCAACGGAACGGTGTAACACGGTAGTTTGTTTATTCTATATAGGAGATTCGCAACATGGCCATTCTATTCACCTCAGATAATCCTGGGTTGTATCTGATCGAACATATTTACGATTCAGTGACAAATCCCAGTGGAACAATAATCCCTAGACCAGGTTCGCTGGTATTAGATCGTGGTAATAATAACCTGTTATTAACTGTTAAGTCGGTCAATGAAGTAACGTTGAATACCACTTACGAACCTGTATTAACATCTCTTCTGAGTCCTGAAACATCACCAACCAGCCCAGCTGATGATAGCATCACATCTATCATTGATTACGGTAATACTCGTTTTTATCTGTTTTATGATAAAGCCGAGAATCCTACCAAGCTGAATCCTGATAAAGAGATAATCATCTTAGGTGATGATGCGGTGTCATTTGAGATCTCTAGGTTCGATGTCACTTTACAACAATATGTTCCGATATCATTGTATTACGATACAGGTGGGGTCTATCGTGGAACGAAGGTCCCACTGATTCCTATAGCGGATGCTAGTAACGCTAAGATACCTACCAATTGTCATACAAATTGGGACATGGGTGAAGACGATGTTTATCTGCTAGCTATCTATGATTATGCTGGTACACAGTGTGGAAGCTTTAAGTTATTCTCTAAGAAAGCATTGATCAATAATACTTTAGAAGATGCGCTTATCATCGAGGATATGATGATCGAAGCTACCCAGATAGATGATGAAGGATTGTATCTCTTTCCTGATCAAGATCCATCGAGTCTAGTGATCACTCCTCGACTCATTTACAACAACGGTACCTCACGAGTATTGAGCATTGATAATACTGTGTGTTATCTATACGGTTTAGATGGGTTCACGGCCGCTTACCCAGGGCAGTCAGTAGAGCTGCTTGTCAAGTACTTTTTAGCCCCAACACAGCAGGCCTCTGGAGACGCTTTAGTCGTAACCGAAGATACTCATTATCTCATGAAACAAGTAACACTCACGGTGAAAGATCCTGGAACAAATGAATACTCATTCAAGATCCTTGTGGTACCGAAGTACATCGTATCTACAAGTACCTGGACTCTCTTGTTTTTCATGTATACCGTGGGTGATACAGTCGTACGAAATATCACTCCGAATGTGACGGTATCTGCTGGTTTCAATGGTCAGACTATGGGTGCCGATCAAGCAGTAATATTGTCTCTTCGTATTCGTGACATCTTTCCAGATGCAGCAAGTGATTTCATCTATCAACAACCATTAGCTATCAGACTTGCCCCGTACAATTATTACGAGCGGTATATTCTAAGAGATACGATGGGCGACTTGTATGGTATCTATGGTGTAGATTCTCCTATTCTTGCTCGTCCGGTATTGTATTACGATGCGAGTATCGAGAAGTACTTCATACCAACCAGTAAATTTTCGAATACGAATACTCTTCTTGAGGCGTTCTATTATAAACTCAGACCACCGTACAATAGTGATTGGTTGACAGCTCCACCAAACCCATCACATTTCACTATACGTGATGCAGTGAATGGGATGTTATTATTAAGCGCTCCGATATCTCTTGAAGGATATCAACAAAGCTTTTCATTAACGAATGTTACCAGTCCTGATCAGCTTCTAGGAATCAACTGTATTGTTGAATTTCTGCTGTATGAACAAGATCAATATACATCGCTATGGGGAGCTCCTGTAGATGTGTATGCTGGGATTTATGCGTAATCAAAGAACATCATTATCATCTTATTAACTTATAAATATATGAGGAACATCATGACTGGTAACAAAGCTTTTAAGAATTTCGAGAAATGTGCTACCTATACAGTGTTATCAATTTTGACGGTTAATACCATCAATGCCATGGCTCGTTTTCGTAGAGTACCCGCCGATAAGATCATGACGGATGTGTATACGAAATTGAAAGAGAAAGCTGCTGCTGTTAATGCCTAATTAATCCATACCTGAGGTGAATGCCCAATGAGTACATCATTTGATTTAGCTGAGGCTATGATTGAGTTTGCAGCTAGTGACGTAGTAAACTGGAATACATTCACCTTACCTATCCCTGAGAATGTGGTGGTGTATACTACTGATGATGGGGTTTTGAAACGAGGAGATGGTATTCATCTTTATAGTGAATTATCAGGGGGAGTATCTATACCTGATATTAAGATTAATAGAGAGATCAGTGCCGATCTTCTTACGACTTTGACTCAAGAAGATGATGATTCGATCATAGTCATTGATAATGAGTTTTACGTTGCAAGCACAACAAAGCTAGATGATATCATGAGTCATATTGCTGTGTTGATTGATAACGATGCTATCCAGAATGCAAACATGGATAGCATCGTTAGTCTAATTCCTCGGTTAAATACCAGTATAACGATCGAAGATGATGATAAGCTTGCTATCACGAGTGATCACCAGATTGCTCCTGGTATACTTACTGAAGAGTTTTTGATAGGTTCACCCGTATCACCGATCAATATACGAAGTATCAAGGTATTCGGTGATATTGGGTGTACAACTTTAGCCCCTGATATTCTTCTTTCAGGATCATCGTATTATGTAAAAGTGAGAGCTCAGCATGACGCTGTTGATATTGATAATCTGGAATTTGATCTGGTAGCCCCGGAAGAGAATATCACACTGACTCCGATTGGGAGAGGTTTGTTTAGCTTATCATTGGTAATGACATCTATCGCTGAGGTAACATTGACAGCTACAGTTTCATATGAAACAGATTCTGTATCTGATACGATAGAAATTGTTACAGAAACCGTACAAGTAATAAGTGACATTATCATCAGCGTATATGGTGGAAGCGGATATGATTATTTTTATGGGGTAGCTATCGATTCTTCTGATAATATTATTTGTGTTGGGTATACCAGATCTGAAGGAGCTGGTAATTATGATACATTAGTGATGAAGTTTGACAGTGATCTTGCTATTCTTGCTCGTAAACGATATGGTGGAAGCGGATATGATTATTTTTACAATGTAGCTGTAGATTCTTCAGATAATATAATCTGTGTAGGGTATACTGATTCTGAAGGTGCTGGAGGAGATGCATTAGTAGTGAAGTTCGATTCCAATTTAACTATTCTTGCTCGTAAACGATATGGGGGAAGTGGTGAAGATTACTTTCAGAATGTAGCTGTAGACTCTTCTGATAACATCATCTGCGTTGGGAATACTACCTCTGAAGGAGCTGGAGGCTATGACGCTCTTGTAGTGAAATTCAATAGCAGTCTCACCATTATTGCTCGAAAGAGATATAGTGGAAGTGGGAATGATATATTTTATGGTGTAACAGTAGATTCTGCTGATAACATCATCTGCGTTGGGAATACTAATTCTGAAGGTGCTGGAAATTACGACGCTTTGGTAGTAAAGTTCGATCCTAATCTCACCATTCTTGCTCGTAAACGGTACGGTGGAATTGGAGGTGATTTCTTCTACGACGTAGCTATCGACTCCAATGATAATATTATATGTGCTGGAAATACGAGCTCTGAAGGTCTCGGAAGTTATGATGCTTTAGTAGTGAAGTTTGATCCTAATCTCACCATTCTTGCTCGTAAGAGATATGGTGGAACTGGTGAAGACCAATTTAGAAGCGTGGCTGTAGATTCTTCTGATAATATTATCTGTGTTGGATACACTACCTCTGAAGGTGCTGGGAGTTATGATGCTTTAGTAGTGAAGTTTGATAGTAATCTCACTATCCTTGCTCGTAAAGTGTATGGTGGAAGCGGATCTGATTACTTCTATGGAGTAACGGTAGACTCTGCTGATAATATCATCTGTGCTGGGAGTACTACCTCTGAAGGTGTAGGAGGTTACGATTGTCTGATTATTCGATATCCATCAATCATTCCTGAAGGTAGTTTCACAGGTACAGTACTGACAGGATTAACCATGGCTGATTCCACTCTGACATTAGCTGATTCTACACTCACTCTAGCTGATTCTGCACTCACGCTAGCTGATTCTGCTCTTACCTTAGCTGACTCCGCTTTGACATTAGCAAATAGCTCATTAACATTGGAGCATGACATCATTATGATATAACCTCATTGGTAGGTTCTTCGAAATTAAAAAATAGTTTATCATACGGCGTGAATCATTATCACGTTGTATTTAATCATAGGAGTATCGTATGGGCATACCAAAATTAGTTGAAGCATCAAATAATCTTCTAGTTGGATCTGAAGAAGGATGGGATGGTTTTGTTGGAATCATTCCTGAGAATGTGATCATCTTCTCCACCGATACGAAGAAGTTCAAGAGAGGTAATGGATCCCAGCGGTATGTGAATTTACCAGATGGCCCGACCATTGAGAATATAGCATCTGGTCAAGCTGAGTTGCTGAATACCCTCACTACGCTACTTCCTGAGGATGATGATTTGGTTATCATCATTGATAATGAGGCCTATGCAGTGAGTAGTACGACCATGGGTGAAATCATGACTCGTATCAGTGATATAATCACGAAAGATGGTATCCAGGAAAGCGATATGGATACTATCGTAAATCAACTAGCTCTTGCTGATATCAACATCTCAAATGAAGATGATAACAAATTAGCAGTAACAGGGGATCATCAAATCACCCCTGGGATACTTCCAGATGAACTCTTGATATTACCAGTTGTATCTCCGATCAACATATACGGGATAGGTATATTCAACGATCTCGAGTGCACCATCCCCATGACAGAGATGATTGAGAAATCACCGTATTATGTGAAAATCGATGCCCAGCATGATGCAGTTGATATCGATGATCTATCATTCGAGCTTGTATCATCTAAAGCCTATGTTAGCATCATTCCGATCGGGAGAGGTATCTTTCAAATATCTTCTGTATTCTCATTTAATGGAGATGCTGTCTTAACTACCACTGTATCAGATGGTGAGAATTCAACCTCAGACACTATCACGATCGATGAATCAGCTATCTTAGTAAATAGCATCATCGTAAGTATTTATGGCGGAAGTGGATCTGATGCATTTTATGGGGTAGCTATAGACTCCAATGATAATATCATTTGTGCTGGATACACTGGATCTGAAGGCGCAGGAAGTGACGATGCGTTAATAGTGAAGTTTGATCATAATCTCACCATTCTTGCTCGTAAACGATATGGAGGAAGTGG
>Ga0172381_10000370_pt1 | contig 54543 bp, 59 predicted proteins | sample Leawel6488metaG_FD_119754 | JGI IMG/M metagenome (GOLD analysis project Ga0172381, IMG submission 119754) | Leachate microbial communities from a municipal landfill in Southern Ontario, Canada - Leachate well 64-88 metaG | ecosystem: Engineered > Solid waste > Landfill > Unclassified | place... | reverse complement strand
TATAAATAAATACAACAACATAGGAGAATCAAATTGGCAAAAGAAGAAGGTATTAGCGTAATAGGAATCGTAAAAGAAGCCTTACCAAACGCAATGTTTCGTGTCGAACTCGAAAATGGACACATCGTATTAGCTCATGTCTCAGGTAAAATTCGTAAAAACTATATTAGAATTCTTCCTGATGACAAGGTTTCACTAGAAATGTCGCCTTATGATCTCACACGGGGTCGAATCACTTACCGTTATAAATAACCTTATGCAAATAATTATAAAACTTGTAGCGATAGCTGCTATGATTGTGGTACCATTTGGGTTCGTTATTGGCGGAGCATTAACATTATATAAAAAACATTGGAGATCAAATGAAACAGAACGATATTGACATACAAAAACAAATTGTTCATAATACATTTAAACGTATACGAAATCGAACTTTAATGTTTTTAACTGCACTTATTGTATGTATTGGAAGTATTATTGGAAGTCTATCATACAATGGATCAAACTCTACAATAAATATTATTTGGATTTTATTAATAGTATGTTCTTTTATTCTCATGCATAATAATACAATAAAATCCGCCGATTTACATGAAGCCAATGCCGAGATTGATACACTCCATGAACTACGTAAAAAACAGATTGAGATGCTTCATAAAGAACATCGAGGTGATTATGAAAGTTAATGCTGCTGGATTTTTAATTGAAAGTAACGGACTATTTTTATTGGCTCATGTAACTCAACCCGATAATTATATTTTTAATCCTGAAGATCGTAACTGGTCTGTACCTAAAGGCGTTGTTAATAAAGGTGAAACTCTTATTGAAGCAGCCATTAGAGAAACCATTGAAGAAACCGGACTTGATGTTAGAACTCACTGGAATATACTTCCAGAAGTCCCGAGTTTTACAATCGATACTAAACGTAAAATCAATCACATCTTTCATCTTGTAGATGAATCCGGTAAATTACCATTACGAGAATTTTACTGTGATTCAATTATATATAATAAAAGATTTCCCTTTATGAATGGGAAACCTGAAATAGATATGTTCATTTGGGTAAATAGACAACACGCAGAACGTATTGTCTTTAATTCACTTAAATTATTATTTTCCGAATAATTTGTCAACGATATTAACAATGAATGCAACGAAGTTAAACCTTTTATAAGGATGAACTCCTGGGGTTACTTCGGGTTTCACCGTTGATTTAATTGAAACCGTTTTTACCACTGGATCAATCGAAGTTGAAATAGCTTCTGGTTTAATTTCAACCTCGTCAAATTCGATTTCAGTACTCATCAATCTATCCCAATTAAAATCTGGACCTAAATCCCATTTACCAGACTTACGATAATTTACATGAGTACATATACCCTTATATGATTTCGCTTCAGATGCGGACGAGAATACATTAAATCGCTCATCTTCATCAATAAATGTTTTTGGTATATCAAATTCTTTACATAAATAATCAAGTAAATCCGACAAAGCAATATACTGTTCATCAGTAAATGAAGCAAAATATTTATATCCACGAAATTCGTCATCAACTATTGTATATTCATCAACGTCACTAGTATTACAGTAAACATCTTTTTTACTTTTTTTCTCAACACCGTTTGAATCCGTATATTTAAGTTGAGAATAAATAGTTTCAAGGTTTTCACCTTTTTTTATAAGTGGTCCATAGTTAGATAGTTCAATTCCAATACTTCTAGCTGAATTTACTCTATTTCCACCAACCGAACCTTTACCTAAATGATATGACCAATATTTTGGATCAAATAATTCATAGATATCGCCCGAACGTGCAATTACATATGATACACTTACATGATTATCCTGTGCAGTCAACGATGCCATATCAGCACGTAGAGTTCCAGCAGTTGAATGTAATACGATCAAATCTTTTTTATTTTCAGTATTATAATAATATGAATCATATTTTGGACGTATTTGACGAACACTAGAATAACCGATTTCATAGGTTCCAATATCTGTATATTTAACTCGACTTGTGTTAATTAGTTTATCACTAAACTGAACTTCTTGTTCTGTAATTTTACTTACTCTCATAGGTTTCTCCATTTTTAATAGTTTATAAACCTTTTTATTATAAACTATTTAGAGAGGTTAATTAATGGCAGATAATGAAAAATACATAGATAACGTAACTGACAGCGAAATTAATGCTGATGATAATGCGAAATCTCATACAAATTCTTCTTGTAAACAAGAGAAAAAATCAGATACAGATACAACAGAATCTGAGTTTAAACCTGTCGAAAAGGTTAAAACACCCACTAAAACGACTAAAAAAGCATCTAAATCTAAAGTAGTTGCGAGTCCATCCGAAATGTTAGAGAAAATTGAAAGTCGTCCGCAAATGCAACCACCAATTAGAGTTCCACGTGTAAAAAAAAGTGCTCGTAAAAAAGCGGTTAAAGTTAATACAAAAACTATTAATCGTGTAGTTCGCTTTTTTTAAAAATACAGATTGACAAAATACAATAACTTTCTATATTAGTAGAAACAACAAGGAGTTCTACTATGAAAATTATTCTTATTTTAATTAGCATATTACTTACATCTGCAACCGCAGGTAATTTTAAAATAACCGTTAGTGACTACGAAGCAGACACAAATACAGTCGAAACAGCAAAAAAAATTGTAAACGAATTGGCTCCATTACTAGATAAGCCATTAAACTGGTGTACCATAGAACCTACAGGTTCAACCAGAGCGTTACGCAAAGGACCAACATCAACTAAAGTACTTATGGAATTTACAGTAAAATGTGATTTCAGTGAAACTCGAAAAACATTGAAAAATATATGGAATAAATATGATACATTTCTATATGCACATGGAAATATTGTAGACGCTGTAATGGAACGTCAGTATCCTGATTATAATTTAGTGTGGGGGCGTTCAATGAGTGATTATTATTTCATTCAAATAAAACTATTGAACCACTTTGGTGGATCAAATTCATTTAATAATAACTGTTTATTCTTTCGTTTATCAATTAATGATGATTTTGAAACTATTCCAATGCGAGTAGCAATGCCCGGTTCACTGGCTAAAATCATTCCAACAAATGGCATCTCAAGTCACCCACCAGCTACGAATTATACATTCTTAATTGATATTCCAAATAAAATATTGGATGAAGGTGAACTTGATATTAAACTTGACCGTGTATGGCATTTATCTGTTAACGAACAATATAAAACAACTTATTAAAAAAGGGAGTAATTTTACAACCACTCCCCTCACCAAGTCCAAAAGACTAATCTTTGACTGGGACATACTCTTTCTTGAGTACTTCTTTATATATTCGAATTCTTGAAGCCCGAATCAAATCCATATCACGTTTATAATAGGTTGGATAATAAACTTCACTTAAATAACCTTCTTTCTTCACAGTGTAATGATTACCATGTAACTCAATACCCTTATAAAAGAGCTTACGAAGCGATTGGGCAGTCGATCTTACATCAAGTAGTAGTCTTAGTCGATGCGTATTCAAATAGCGTATAACAACGCCTCTAATAGCTTTATCTGATTTACCTTTACTTATAAATTGAATAATCTTAGTAATAGCCTTATCCATTTTAACACGATCACTAGCACAGTTTTTTTCGTCCGATAGACGAAGAAGTGTAATCATTTTAACATTTAAATAATTTAAATTAAAATCATCTTTATGTTCATTTATTATATTTAATGCTTCATCATAGAAATTAGCTGTAATACCAGTTTCATCACATCCAATCAATGAAATTAAATGGTTAATTGGTTCTATTCCAAGTTTACTTACACGGTTAAGTATAGCTTTATTTGCCGACGCAGGTTTACCATCGATAGACGCTTTTACATAATACATCGGTGTACTTTTACTTAAATCGTACCCATAAAAAATATGGAACTTGGTGCCCTTTTTATTAGAAACTTTCAGAGAGAACTCTCGTAGCGTTATTCGTGTGTCCATTATAATAAGACTCCTTTATATAATTGTTATAATATATCTGCATTTGCACTTGTATCTTGTGGTTCATCCGCAAGATTAATTGTAGTTGGATATTCAACCAGCACTTTTTTACCATCATCATCCTCTTCTTTATGTTTAAGATAGATGTAAGCGGTTTTACCATCTTCGTCACTAATCTCTTTTTTGAAATGGAAATTATATTCAAACGAATCAATTCCTTCAACATTTTTTTTAGTAACTTCAATTTTTTGAAGTCGTGCGTGAAATTCCATCTCATCAAATTCAACTAAATAATAATTGGGGTGGTAGTTAGCTACATCAAATGTCATTTTGCTCCACATTACCGGGTATGCAAATACATTCTGAATGTGTGTAGTGTCTAAAGCCTTTTCAAAGTGACCCATTAGTCTTTGGATATCACCGTAATTAGTATGCTTAATAACTATTTGTACACATGGTTCATTATCACCACTTGGTGGGATATTAGTGTACTTGGTTAAAATTCCACGAAATTCTTTACCGATCATTAGAAAAACTCCTTTATTTTTGGGTTTGGGGATTTATTTTATTAAATATAGCAAACCATTCATGAATAACGGAATTTTTTATAAACTATTACTAGAAACATATTAGGATATTATGAAAGCACGTAAAATTGCAGGAATTCGATTAGTTAATTACATACATGATAGTATTAATTGGAAAGACCATAAAGACATTGTATTAGACTTTTGGATAGCATTCAAATGTCGTGAAGGTGGATACTATCCAAAACAATTTGCCGATATGTATATTGTTGAAGAATTGCCAATAGAAGCCCAAAAAATATATGAATCATGGTTCAATGAATTTGATTTTCAAAATGAAGATGATAAAGACTGGATCAATTTTATTAATGGAACCCTTAATATATTCTACCACACGGAAGATCCACAAGAGATGGATGAAGATATCTGGTATATAGATCTAATGCAATCCGAAGTAAAAGCTCGTGAAATAGTAGAAGAGCAAACATATCATGGTAATCCTAATATAAATAATTTCTGGCGACTTGATACTAATTCAAAGCCCGAAGAAGTTGGTGGTAGACGTAATGGATACTTATTTACATCCGAACTTGCCGAAGTTGATCCAAGTGATACTAAAGGTTATTTTTGGGCGGTAGCATTTCAATGTATTGAAACTGTTAAACTATACTTCAGAGACGGTGAAGTTAAAAAAAGTAAATGTATCAACTGGGCTGCAAATTGTGACCACATGACGTTATTAAAAATTACAGGTGACGGAAGATTTAAAATTGAACCGGTAAATGTTAAAGGTAAAGTATGGCGTAGTGACCGTCAAGTACCACAAACATCAATACCAACAACTCCCTTATCAGGACGAACACTCGTTAAACATATTAAAACCAATTTCTATGATATGTACGGGGTATGGGATGAAATTGACGGTGAAATAAAAATGGATAATGAAGCATCAAACCAACGTAAAAATGCTGTTAACACTATGAGTGATGAAGAAGTTAAAATAAGTAAAGTACTTGATAAAACTGTCGATGAATTTATAATCGATGGTAACGTATCACATGAAAAACGTGAACGTAATAAAAAAATTCGTCAAGCTATTCGTGATAAAAATAAACTGCGTGAACGTGAAATAAAGAAAAAGATGCGTGAACTTGAAAAATCTAAAACCAAGCAAGATGGTAGAGATCACGACAAACTTAATGCGTTAAAAATCTAATTAAAACATATTATAAACTATAACAAAGAGTTACAGGACTAAATTACAATGAACAAATTTGAACTACCTAAAAATTCAGACTTTGAAAAGATTCTAAAAAAGAATCTTGAGTATACTAACCCACTTGAAATGAAACAAAAAGAAGTGAGTGGTAAAAAAACAATTTTCCCTTTCTGGAAACCAGTCGATAGTGAAGGTGCCGAAGTATTTTATGATTACGACGCATATTTATCTAAAAAGGAACAGAAATTACGTTCAGCCCCAAAAGATAATACAGGTGCAGTTAAACCCAAATCTACATTTAAAACTAATGCCAATGGTAGTATTGATGTAAAAGACACTTATGAAGACAACAGTATTATAGGTAAAATGAATGGATTAATCACTAAAATGAATAATACTAATCTATCCGATAAAACTGGTGTTGTTAAACCACAAGCAGAAGATATGTCTAAAGGTACAGTTAAACCGCAGACTACTCAAGATGGAATTGAAACAACTGTTAAAACAGATTCAAATGCAGCTAAACCTAAAGGTGATAATGTAGGTGTTGTTAAACCTAAATCTGAAGGGATGCCTAAAAATACAACTAAACCTATAACTACACAAGACGGAATTCCAACAACTGTTAAGGAAGAATCCTTTGCAGCTAAACCTAAAGGTGATAATGTAGGTACGGTTAAACCTAAAACTGAAGATAAAAAAGTCAAAAAAGTAAAACCAACTACAACATCAGATACAACCGAACCTGTAATTGTTGAAAAATCAAACGCAGCTAAACCTAAAGGTGATAATGTAGGTGTAGTAAAACCTCAAGCATCATTTGACGTGAATGCCAATATGGTTGACTTTACTCGATATATGAAATAAATTTATATATGTATAATATTTTTTAAACCCCGTATTTGGGGTTTTTTTATTCATCAGATGAACAACAAGGTTTTAATTCGGTATCACCATGAGTGTCACCTTCACCAGGACCCCAACCACCAATTTTTGATGGGTTGTAGGTTCCCATAGTTATTTCAGATGGACCTTTTTCAAAAGTTCCACCACATAGGGTTTTATCAATATGTTCGCATTCTTCGCTCATTATAAGGCTCCTTATTAATAACTAGTTTATAAACTGTAAGTGAGGAAATCATGGAACATAATAATTTTACACAAATTGTAACAGATATGCCAAGACGTGCAAAAAAAAGAAATAGAAATAGAAATAGAAATGCTAATAACTTAGCACTTAACGTATTCCCACCACATAAGGCTAATCCCGTTATGGCTATGGGTGAAGCTAGTGATAAATTCGTATATGAATATAGTTGTGCTATGTTAAATATTAGTGATGACATTGCGACTAAAATGTGTGATTGGGCCAAAGAGAATATTCCAGAAGATGCATTATACATAGATGAAGACACAGGAATGGACGGTTATGAAGACACTCCACACGTAACGATTAAATATGGATTACACGACGTTGAACCTACAACTTTACAAAAATTAGTTGACGGATATGGCCCAGTTAAATTTAAACTTGGTTTAATTGAAAAATTCGATACTAATCCCAAGTTTGATGTATTGAAAATTACAGTTGATAGTAAATCTCTACGAAAACTTAATGAACATATTAGTAATAATATGGAATATACAGATACATTTGATGAATATAAACCACATGCAACTCTTGCTTATGTTAAGAAAAACTCATGCGATAATTTAATTTCAAATAGTTTTTTTGATAAACTAGAAGATGAAATATATGAAATCTATTTCACCTCCAAAACAGGAGATGAGTATTTTATAGATCTCTAAGGTATTATTATGGACGGACCATTACAAGATAGAAATTTAGGCAGAATGCATCAAGGAACCGCTCGGTGTGAGATCGGTCCTATTCCTGTATCATATGATCAGGAAGACGCACCAACATCAGAATCAGTCAATGGAAGCATCACTGCATTTGTAGCTCCAGGTTTATCTCAGAAATATAAACTCGATGGTAATTACAAAGCAATGGTTCACATTCCTATTACAGAAGATAATGAATATTATGATAAATTATTAACAATCAATATGATTGGTGATGATCGAATGGAAAACTATTGGACTCTTTATAGATATATGCAAACCATACAAAGTGGTCAAACCGACGCATTCCCAGTAACCGATCCTAATCATCGAGTAATTGGTGACGATGGACATTATCGAAACAGAAGAACATGGATACCATATATCAATATTCACATGGCCGATGATTCATACCAAAAACACCAAATTGTTAAATTTGCTAGATGTTATCCAGTTGAAATAGAACAATTAAATCTTAATTTTATGGGACCAGACCCAGTTAAATTTACAGTAAGCTTTGTTTATTCGTTAGTAACAATCGAACGTCAAGATCCACCTAACGAAATAGATCCAGTTAATTGTATTGTGGAGTAACAATTTATGCCAGTAGTACATTCATTAGAAAAAACAATGGAAAATCGTGTAACCGAATTCTATGGAAAATCTAGTATATATAGACCAAATAAATTCCTTGTTGGATTTTATGGTGAATACGTAGACCAAGCAATTAAAAAATTAGAAAGTGATACTAGAACCGAACGTAACCCAAATAATCAATATAATGGAACTAGTAAACTTCAACTAGGAACCGACATTCATACATCCGCACTGAATCAATGGAAAACTAATCATTATTTTAAAGAAGACTCACAGGTTGAACTTAAATGGGGATGTTCAGAAGCAATTATACCATCAATACAACCAACAACTGAAAGTGGATTATGTATTGATTCAATTAAAAATATTAAATATCCTATGATACGTGACGCTGGTGGATTACAATCAGTTGAAATTGAAATTACAGAAGATAGACATTTAATGTTCTACCAATTTTTCAATGCATTAATAAATCGATTTTTCACACCACAAATATTAAAAGCACGTAGTTCAGTTCAAAAATTAGGTATGTATATTGCGGTGTTACAGGAAGATTTTGTTATACCACAAGGTGTACAAGAAAATGGAATCCAACGTGATCAAGATTTAGATGCAATTGTAAGTCAAATTTTTGAATTTAACTCAATTGTACCTAAAGGAATTCCAAATCTTACATTTAATAATGATATCAAAACTCCTCTTAAATACAGCATTAGATTTGACGCACCAAACGCATTTCAAGGTTCATTTAAAACTAGTTTCAAAGGACTTAGAAATAATACAAGTGATACTCAATTCATGACTGGATTTGATTCAAATTCACTGGACGCAACCGGACAGGAGTATATTAAATCTAATTTTGAAGTTAGTACAAACTCTCTAATGACTACACAAAATGGTGTGTATGAAAAAACACTTAAAGCTGAGTAAAAAAAGCTAAATTAAGTGGTTTAATTTTATGAATCTTACTTAATTTATCACATTGTTTCATAAAAAAATCTTTATGTGCAATGTTATGAGTTGTTTCAGGTCGTGGATGATTAATATGAAGTACACCTGATTTAATATCACCAACTGTACTTATATAGATTCGACAGAACCATGCTTCTATGCCAAGAAAACTATCTTCACCACCCCAAGCACCTAAAAATGCACTATGAAATAATTCTGATCGTTCATAATAACGTCGATTAAAGTTTTTAATTCTATTAACAGTTTTAATATTCATAGCAATGTTACATGACCATACAATAAGACATTGTTTAATTAACTCATTATTATTAATCACAATACCATCAGGGCGAAACATATTTAAATGTGAGATTGATGATATAACTTCACGTTGATCCATCCATCTATATCGTTGTTCTTTACGTCTACCAATAGATAATACAGGAAGATCAACATTACATTTTTTGATATGAGCTTGGACTAAATCTGGTTCAGGTATACAATCACCATCAATAAATATAAATATATCACAATCATCATGGATTGCAGCTTCAACGCCAACATTACGAGCCATACCAGCTAGAAAAATATTTCCCCCTGATTTTCTCGTAATATTATCAGGTACACCCGAAATTATTCTAATTTGAATGTTTAAATCTGGATATTTATTATTTTCAGTCTTGATAGCTTCTAAACAATCCCAATCTTCATTCTCAGGCTCTCCGGATCCTCTCAGAGGTCCTATATCCATTTTAGGGCGATCTACTATGACATAAACCACATCAGGGCGTACAGACTGCTTAGTAAGGCCCATTAGAACCTTAGGCCAATATTTAGATTGATTATGTAGAGGAATAATGACTGATGTTTTCATATATTTATTTAATAGTAGTATTTAATTGACTAGACAAATACAGAATTTTTCCTGAATATAATGTTAACATCTTTTGATACTCACTATATAATTTTCGATTATGTGTTGTTGTTGGTATTACCGACTGTTTACAATACCTTAACTCATCTATATATCGACTACGAACTTTAACTATGTCACCAAGCTCATTTGAAATACACCAATAATCTTTAGTAGGTGTAAATACAATACCTTCACTTATATCATAAAACTCTTCAAGGTTTTGTTCATTACTATGTTCAGCCATAAATTCGATTCGATCAAACGCACCGTAAGTGTAGTTACATATCATATCAACACGATTATCAGCTAAAACAATATCAGCCATTTTATTTCGTTCCGTTAGTATAGAATGAACCTTACGAATATCGATTGTATCCATTGTAATATTTGGATGATCTAGTAGAGTTTTACATAACTGCTCATATCCATTGACAGGTCTATAAACACTTCCAGTATTACTACCATCAAGACATGATAGATCTATCTCACGAGCTAATCCCTCACGAGTAAACTTAGATTGGCGAATACCACCCCATTTATTTATACCCATATGTTTTAATAGACTATCATATAACCATTTAGGAAAAAAGTTTTTATATATATTGATAAAATTGTTTACATTTTCCAGATTCTCACGAAACTCACCAATTGTACTTAAACAAAATTCAACTTGTTCCCACTCCTCAGCTGAGTCAAAACTTGATTTATTCAACGGATAACTAATAAGACCATTACGAGTATTCACAAATTTCAAATCATTGAATGGTATATATACAAATGTTGAATTTGTTAATTTTTTAAATTCAACATCGACCCCAAGGGCTTTTATCTGTAGTACATTCTCATATGATATATAATCTCGTGTTTCATCCAACGGATGTCCCAGTGTACCAGTTTGTAGATATACAATTTCTATATCTCGTTTTGAAGCTAATTCACGTGCAAACATTGCAGAGTCAAGCGAATATCCAATTATGTAAGTTTTCTTTTTTAATTTATTCATTAAATGCCATCTCGTCCTTTACTAAAGGTAAAATATATTTTTCTAACCACTCAGGTGTCGGAAAGCCCATAATGATATCAATTATTTTTCCATCCCCATCACAGAAGATATGCATAGGAGTTTTTGTAAATCCCATTTCTTGATATATTAGGTTCTTTTCAGGTTCATCTTCTAAAATCCATTTAACGTTTCTAGTTGGATCAGTAAATAATCCATATTTAATAAACCACTGGTTCATTGCAGCAAATTTAAATTGACAATCATCACATAAATCATCCTCACCATAAAATGTAAACAACCACATAAAAGTATTACTATACTCTCGCATAAGCTGTTCACCGCTTACTTCTTTACCAAACTCAACTAAACGTTTGTTAATTGGAACATAAATGTGATCAATAGGGGCTTTTTTATTACAACAGGTCATAGTTTATCATCTTACTTAATAGTCTTTATCTACTAATATATACAATTTAAACCTATTTATTAATGAACATTACTTAAATAAAGTATTAGTATTTTTTTCGTTTAGAATACGCCACACGATACCATTTTTCAAACACCAGTTTTGAGCAGCTTCCCATTTAGCCATATTTACCATATAATCTTTAGTATCATATTTATACCGAAGTAAACTTTTTCTATAACGTTCCCATTTTTTAGGATCATTGTTACTTGGAGCATTAGGCTTCTTTGGCATAACACAATATTTTGCAGGTTTAATTTCAGCAAGTATTTTATGTTGAGCACCACTATCCATTTGTATATGACAATATATATCAGGCCAATAAATTGTATAATTCATGTAAATTGGATTATGGTAGTAAATTGGAAATGGTTCATACCCCCATTCAAGCACATATGGATTTATATCTAATGCATGAAACACCTCAGCTTCCCACCCAGATTTCCACATAGGAGCTTTTGCGTTTTTGTGATATTTACCCGGATTTTTTAATTGGAACGGCTCTTTTGCTTTTTTGCAATCTTTTTTATAATTCATTATATCAATACCTCGGTGTACCATCTCGTATATTGAGATTGTAATGATTCTCCTGTTAGTTTATCAGGTTTAGTAGATTCTTGAATTTTATCAATGGATTCTTCGTCATAATCATTATATAATTCATACGTTGGAGTTTTAAACGATTGAACTGGAGGATTGTTTGCTAGTGTAAACGCATCAACTACACGTTCACTAGATGTATCATCATATATATTTGTTACCTCACGTGTACTAATTATATTACCAATTCCATCTTTACTTATTTTATCAACCTTTTCAATTAAATTTGTGTGCTCGGTTGTTTTTTTATATCGAGCTTCCCATTCAACTAACTGTAAAAATCGTTCGAAATAAATACCACGATTAACCGAAGTACCAAGATTTCTAATTATACTAATTATACTTTCTTCCACAGTTGCATCTTTAAATAACTCTTCACCTTCTTGTATTGGAAGATCTTCATTATCAGGACCATCTTTAAATTGAATCGCATCAGCAATTGGAGTAGGATTTTTAGTTGATTGGTTTTTAGTCGCATCCAATTTACCAGTCTGTTTAAATGCATCAATTATACCAACAAAAATATTTTTACCTTTATCTTGATTCTTAACAAAAATTTCACGAATCATCGCAGGTCTAGGCTGCTGTGATTGGACTTGTTGTGCTATACATGATTGATATAAATCTATCAACATCACATCACGCCAATATTTATCATCAAGACGTAAATCTTCGTTAAGTGTTTTAATTGTAGTTCGTAAATCTTCTACAAATGTTTCACATACAAACTCAAAACAATTAGCCCAATATTTAAACGTATTAATAATATCAATTACACTCATACCAAAGTATTCATTACCTCGCTCATCTCGCTCAACGGTATATACTAACAAACAATCAGCAGGACCTAATGTTTTTACGATACTTGTAACATTAATTTTTTCATTCAATAATATACAATACATACGCATTAATTCTCTAAGCGGAGCCATAAGAAGATCCATTGTAGTTTTAATAAATTTATCAAGCATGTTGAAACCTTTATCAATATTATCAAGAATAGTATTATCAACAAAATCATTTACAGCAGAAAGTATTTCATCTGGACTTATTAAAAATTTAGTCTCCACACACGCAACCACCTGTGCTGCCGTCGTATATTTATTTCCATATTCATCTTCAGTGCAATCAAACATTGATGATACTATATCTTGAATACATGGACATTTTTCCATAAGTTCAATTAAAATATCAAAATCAGTTATATTGTTAATTACTTTATTAATTGCTAGTTTTGCATCAACAATTACACTTACGATACAATCACGAACTTCACTAGTAAAATCAAGTAAAGCCTTTTCAAGTTTACGTTTAAGTATATCAATTTTTTTAAATAATACAAACGCCGCTTTAGTAGCAGCATCAACATAAAAAATTACTGTTCTATATGCATTAGTTACAGTTACACAAAATGATGATGTAATACTCTCACTATCAAATCCAACATCACTAGATACTTTATCTAAAGCACCACCAACTTTCTGCATCCCAGTCTGTAAATTGACATTTTCAGATACCCAATCATACCCACCACGAACAGCACCTGTAGTTGTAGGAAATTGATTAGAAAAATAATCCATAACTACATCTGTACAATTAGTACGTTGTAATTTCAAGGTAGCACTTTCTAACGCATCAACAAATGTATCGAATAAAAATTCATCACCTTTACTCTTATTATTCGCTACGTTTTTATCGGTTGCATTTTTTACACCACTCGCAGCAACATTTTCATTTATAATTTTATTTATACACTTAGCCATTATACAATCCTTGTACCATCTAGGTTACCAATTCCTTCCACAGGAGGAATCGCAATTAATACATCAGGTGATACCGGTATAATTGGTATACCTACATTTTTAGCTTCATATCTAATATGGGCTACAAGTTTAGATATAGTTTCATATTGATATGTCGTGAATGAAGAACCTGTACCACTTAACATAATAACAACAGCCCCATCATTAGCTTGATCACCATTTACGGTCTTAGCTTCACTCATATAATGAACATCATTTGTAGTATCAACAAATTGGATAAATCCTTTTTGTTTATCCTCGTCAGTTCCCTCACGTTCACTATCAACAGGAGGAGTTCCCTCAACTCTACCAATTAAATAATGCACACCCATATCATTACCACCATCTGTAATTCTACCAGCGGATTCTAAAAAATCATCACTATCAGATTTATCGATAATAATACGAGTAATTTCTTTATCCACTACATCAATATAACTCTCGATCGGGTAGAAAGGTACACTACCAATCACATCACCACTAGCATCATATAGATCACGAGTTTCAAGCTCACTACCACCAACTTCTTTAGATGGTTCTCGATCTTCAACCGTATCAAAATCATTATTACTTTTACCATTAATTGAATCAGCAACCGCTGATGACATATGTGTTACAAACATATATTCAGATCCCTGATATGCCCCACCATTAACTATATTATTACCTACCGGTGTACACGTAAATGGATCAATCGTAGCTTCAGTTAATACCGAATGTATACGAGTACCCTGAGTGTTAATTGCACCTCGACCAGCATTATTATATCCTTTATCACTATTGTGAATTAAAGCCCCAGTTGATGTCCACGTTACTTGACTATTACTTGGGTGAGTTATCCGAGATTCTTTAGTACGTCTATTATGAGTCAATTGGAAAAAATCTCCACCTAAATTAGTAACAGATACATTAGGATAATCAGATACATACTCTTCTGGTAAATATCTAGGTTCAGGTGAGGTCTGGAAATATTTTCCTTTTTGAATATCACCATCATCAAATGCAACACGCATCAACGTTCCTTTAGTAGGAACAGCTTGCATACTATTTACACCTGGAAGTACAAATGGTTGTTCATCAGGTTTAAGTGTATCAGTTACACCTTTAATTAATGCACGAACAGCACCACCGTGATTTGGATCAATCTCATCACTTACAACAACCGCATCATAATATTTATCATTAAGCTTTCCCATTATTTAGCATCCTTAAGCATATTAACCATATCAGTTACATTTTCAAATCCAGTTGTTCCATAATTATTCGACACATAGGTCAATATAGTTGTAGTTGATTGTTTTGCAGTTGGTAATATTTTTGCTGTCGTAGTTGGTGATACAGTTGAGTATTCAACTAATTTACTAACAAGTATATATTTATCACTATATGTATTATCAAGTCCATCAGCACGAACTTTATGGTCATTCGCCAATGCAATTATAATCGCAGTTGTTCCAAGTGGAGGTCCAATTGAATTATGAACTCTCAATTGTATAACTTTACCATATGTAGCTAATCTATATTCACGATATACATCAGAAACTGAATACATTTTATATGTATTATTTGGTGCATGTCTACGGACAATTAATGGTCCAAATACTTCATCCGCCGAAGCACCAGTAACTGTTTTAACCTCTTCTTGTTTATTATCACCCATTGATTTAAGCACACTAGCAAAACATGCTTTTCTAAACCCAGCCTGTTCAATTTCAGTATCGACTACACCAGAGAATGACACATTAGGAAATAACTTTTCTCGATGCTTACCAAGTGTATTTGATTTACGATTAGTATCATATGTCCATATAGTAACAGCAGGATCATCCAATGTAAGTTTAGCTTCACTTGTAGCAGTATACGCATTCTCCGAATATATGAACAAATGACGATCATCCAAAGCATATTCTAGATTAAATGACGATATACGCATATAACTGTTTACATCATCATATACCCAAAATAAAAAATCATTTTTTATATATGAATGACTCACGGTCTCGTCTAATGCACTCCACATATCATCTTGTATATATCGCCATGTCATTGAATCTGATGGTTTATCAAATTCAAGATCAGTTAAATTTTCAATCGCAAGATGTTTATATGTATTGCATATATCCATCATAGCTTCTAAACTAGTACCTTTAAATACACGAGTTTTATTAGTTAGTGCTATTTGGTTCCCAGCACTCCATTTAATTTGATATGTAGTGTTTGATCCACTAACTGATAAATGATTCATCTCATCAATAATAAAATTTAATGTACTAGCTTTTGCAGTATTATTATCACTTGTGTCAGTAAAATAAAAACTACCATAGTCACCACTCTGAGTAACAAGTAGATCACTATTAGAATCAGTCAATATCATTTCACCTGAAGGTACACTATTCAATGTATTTGAAAATGCGAATTTTACTAATGACGCAGATGTAAATACTATGTCGTCGAATTGGACCATAATACCTAAATTACCACCTGCGGTTGTTTGTACTGATGACATTAATTACTCCTCTAAATACTCATATAATTTGAGCCATTGATCAGCACTTTCAAATGTTGGCACTAATAATGGACGACCTTCGAATACATCACTCATCATACCGTAACTATTATCTGAATAGCTATTCCAATCAAGATCTGTCAGTCTTTTTTCATCCATAATTGTTTCAAACTCAATTTCGAGTTCATCCCCAGAGTAACCATCAGATTTTAATTCAAGTCTTAATGCGTCCTCAGTTTTGCGAACACCAGCACGATATCCCATACTTAATGGAATTTCATTAGCAGCAGCTAATGCTTTATACATACGGGTTGCACCATAAATTTCATATGCAATTTTATCAAGTCTTCCAACCTGATATCCCTGCACGACATATGCTTTCTCATAAGTAAAAGTAAATTTTTTGATTCTTGGATATTTCATTATATCTCTCCATTATGTAATAGTTGTCGCACTTTTTGTCTGAATGGATGGTAAATCAGCAACACTTGTATATTGAGGAGAACCATTAGCAATAGCAGCATTTCTAAACTCATATGTACTTGCAAAATCAAGACCAGCCCCTTCATTTGAACGGCTATTATAACTATCAAAACCTTCTTTTTTAATAATTGATTTATCAGGTACAGGTTCAGTACCAAATAATTCTTGTCCAAGTATACTTGTAAACTGTAAATCGGGTGCTGGATTCAACCAGTACTTGAATGTTATATCAGTTGTAACCATAATAGGTAGATGTCTACCTCTCTTATCTTTAGTACCACTATAATTAATAAATGTTTCTTTAGAAAAAGATGTATTCACCGCAGTAATAACCAATGGCTCAATATCCATATATTGTCCAACTGATACACGCACAGGTAATGGATTAAATGTATAATTAGAACCAAAATCTTCCTGTAGTTGCATTACACCTTTAGCAGCACCTTTAATTAAATTACCAGCAGCATCAACAGCTTGACTAAGTACTCCATCCGGTTCACCAGTATTTGATTGTACTAATTTAGTAGTAGCTTTAGCTTTTATATACGTAGTAGTTTTATTAATTAACGCATCAACCACCGATAAATCAGTTTGCTTCGGATATGCCATTCGATATACAGTCTTTAATGATTTAATACATAACTGATATTGTTCAGGTATATACCAACCACATTTAACATGGAAATCAGATAATTCAACCCCAGCAAATTCTTTAACAGTACCACTACCAGTTGTAGATTTATTTATACCTAGAAGACTACCACCAATATCACCAATACCTTCTAATGCTTTAGTTATACCACCAACAGCAGTATTAACTCCAGGTACAGCACCCGCCAGTCCTTTAATAGTATCAAGAACCGCACCTGACCCAGTTTCTGCGTTCCAGTTGGATGACATATTAAATCCAGTCTCTGATCCAGCAACCAAAAATCCATAGAACACACGTTCACCAGGTTGAGTTGTTTGTTGATATACACTCGCTCGTATGTTATCACCAGCTCGTTGAACTGCGGCTAAATAACGTTTACGTGCGTTGCCATCTAATACTTCAATGCGAAGTATATTTGGTTTAGGTAAATTGGTTGATAAACTTTCACTTAACCCACCACCTTTACTCGATGGAATTTTATTTCCTGTACCTCGATTTTTAAAATCTCTTGGTATTGCACTTTTTTGACTTGGCATTATAATTATCCTTAACCGAAAGTAGCTTGGGCTACCGAAGCACCCTGTACTTTCGCAATTTTTGTTTGAACTTCACTATATTGTGTGCTAGTTAATATTTTACTAATTTCATTTGCATTAAGCCGTGCTTGTAATTCCATCTTAGCCATAGATTCACGTCCGTTTGCGGCATCTACACTACGTATCGTAGTTTTTGGTTGCACTGTTTGTCGTGTAGATACAGCATTATTTTCATAAGAAGCAGCACTACCAAATTTACTACCACCAGCACCACGGATATTACTACTCTTAGTTGCACCACCCATAATATCAGCACCAATACCTTCGTTAGATTCACCATACACATCATCGGCAATTAAGGCACCATCAAGAGCAAGTGATATACCAGTACCTACACCAGGTACAGTACTCGCAACACCAGATCCAGCTTCAAGTAAAGCTCGACCATAGTTACCATTTGCAAGCTCACTAGCCGCAAGTCCTAGTCCAATAACTAAACCAACCCCCGGAATTTTCTTAAGTAAACTTTTACCTAATCCTTTAGCGACACCTTTTTTTGTAGCAGTTTTAACACCACTTTTAAGACCAGTTTTAAGTAAACCTTTACCACTTTTAACTGCGGTAGCTGCCCTCTTAGCTTTAAGTGCGGTTCTACCAGTTTTAGTTGCCCGTGCCGCACGAAGACTACTAGCTTTTGAATTACGAGCAAGTCTACCAACAGCACCAAAACTACCTTTTTTCAGTAACATACCACCAATACCACCAACAATAGCACCACCGAGACTACCTAACATAGTACTCATTATACCACCATCAGAATCTTTTTCAGTTACACTAGTTTTTTGACCAATACCACCTTCAAGAATACTATTTAAATTTTCAAGTTCGTTATATATTCCAGTAATATACTCACCATATGTTTTTGGATTACTTGAACTAGACAATGAAGTATTAAATAATCTAGTATTATCTTTTTTATCTTCAGTCCTATTTTTACTTTTACTACCACCATCACTATTTTTATTAAAAAGTGAAAATTTAGATGAACCATTTTTTGATTCATTTTTATTTTTTGTTAATTCGAGCATACCATCAATTGAATCAACATCTGACATCACACTATTCGCAATATTACTCTTAGTCTGTTCAATTAAAAGCCCTTTATCGGATTTACTCATTTTACGAAAATTTTTATCAGCACGACCTTTCTGGTACATATGCTCAGTTGCAGTTAAATCACCAAACGTTTCAGATCTATCTCGAATCGATCCTTTTAATTTATCAATTCTTAATTTGTTTGCAGTAAGGTCTACTTCACTTACACCACCCATACGTAATTTATCTATTTTATCCGCCTCAGCAGATAGTATCGATTTATCACGATTAATTTTTGATGTTTCGTTTTTTATTTTTTTTTGTCGTCTACGACTTCCAATTCCAGTAACACTCTCCTTACCACGTTTAAGTGACATTCCCATTTCACGGAATCCGGTTAGTATTCCACCGATACCACCACCGATCTTACTCCCACCTTCACCTGTTCGCACAAATGAACGTTCAAGTAATCCAGCACCTGATCCCTCAATGATATTTCCCTTTTCATCACGTTTAATTCTAGTATTTTCAACTCGATCATCATTCTTTTGAGTTAACTCAGCAAGTACACGCAAATAATCATTTGTTTGCATTTGCCCTTCATTGGATTCTTCTTGTGCTGTTAATTGCTCTTCCCTAAGACGAATAGCAGTCATAGCGGCTTTATCCGCAATCTCTTGATCAGCTTTTCTATCATCCTCTTCGGATTTGGCTTTAAGTTTATTGACTAATTCATTATGATCATCAAGAGTTTTTTGTTGATCAGTTGCAATACTGTCATTCGGTGTATACGACGCAGTTTCCACATCATCATCAACCGAATCAGCTTTTTGTTGATCCGCTAGTGTCTTATCAATACGTTCAAGAGTAACGGTTGACTGAGTCGATGTCTCAAGCATTCCCGCCATGTGTGTACGTAATTTTTGTAGTTCCCCAATAAGAAGTTCTACCGTTTCTTCATTAATACCCATAATATTCTACATTTGTTTCTAGTTATAGTTTATAAAAACAAAAAAGGACCATTTTATTAAAAAATAGTCCTTTTGAATGTATAATATTATTTTTTGTTACGCTTGATGTGAAACAATTGACACAATTGACTCTAACATCCCCTGAGCTTCCTCAGCTTTCTTATCCAATGTTGTTTTAACTACCTCATCCAGCTTAATAAAATCTGGTACGAACATTCTATCACAATCAAAAAATGAGTTTGAACTATGCATTGAAATCAACGCTTTAGATTCCCGTATCTGATCATCAGGTACTAAAGGGAATATATATTTCAGGTCGAAAGGGATATCCCTTAAGGGAAGTGACCCCCTGACACTTAGGACAAATATGATTAACAATTGGTTCAACTATTAAACTATTATTATTCACGGCTTTAACTAAATCTAAGAAATCCAAAATATCCCATTGTTTAATTTCCTCTACACGTCCACGTAGATCAGCAATTCCAATATCAGTTACAGACGCAATTCGTAATAAATCTAAATACTCAGCGGTTATATCAATATCTTTATCAAAGAAATCAGTTTTTAATACTTCATTAATTAAACTTGAATGAAAACGTCTACCAATATAAAGATCAACTTCTCTACCTGAATTTAATTTAATTGTAATAAATCCATCTTTTTCATATTTCGCTGCAATCTCATCTGGAAGTACATTAGCATCCCATGTAATTTGGTTAAAAGGAATTTCATAATCAGGATCATGTAATTCAAAATCACAGTTTTCATTCTCACATACAAACCCATTTGAAGGGAAATTATATCCAGGAAATGAAGTAGCACGAAGCCACATAGATATGTATAATTCGTCAACAGAAAGAATTTCATCTGGAAGAACATCACGTATTCTACGTCCAAAAATTTCATCAAACCTTGATTGAATATTTGTCTCATCAATTGATTGAATTAACAAAAGATCTTCAACTTTCAATGCTTGACCTAACATTTTGTTTCTATAAAATAAACCTTTTGATGGAAGATTTTCAACTTCAAGAAATGTATCATGTACTTTAACTTCCTGTGTGGCCGGAGCCGCAGCAGGAGGTGTTGTAATTTCAGGTGCAATCCTTGTCATAGGCTTTTGAGGTATAGCTACATCTTGTATCGTAGGTTGTTTAGGTTTGGTTGATTCAAATGGCTCAACCCCACCTAGACCCAAGCTACGCAGTTGACGCTGTGCTTCTTTGGCTTGACGTAATGACGCTAATGATTCAGCATCAAGCATTTGGTTTAAATTATCCGGCATTGTGTTATACTCCTTGTAGACATTCCTCGACTACCTTCGCTCGCTTGAGCAGATCAACGATGTCACCCTCGATGTTATATAATTTAACATCTCCAATATCTACATCTTCCATGATCTTATACCAATTATCACCAGTATAGAATTCAGTTAGGTATTGATCTCTAATACCATCCTTTAATCTGTTTATACCTTGAGTTTTCCACGGATGTGTCACAAAAATGGCATTATAGAAATTTTTTGTATTTACTTCAGCAGTTTCTTTACATAATCCAATCAAAAACTTACAGTGATCATTAGGCTCTTTATTCAATTGACTTTGAAGATACTTCATACCACCTACAGTGATTGCATAAAAATCAATTGGACTTCTATCAGTTAACAACATTACAGGTGTAGTGTGTGTATCTTGGGTTGAAAGAAAAACTTCAGTTGAAAAATCATTAAGTAATTGCATTTGAGATTTAATATACTTTTCATATATCTCATCGATTTTTGTATTAAGTTCATCAGGCGTTGCACCCTCAATAACATCACGATACGTTTGAAGAAGACCAACCGGATTAACATACGTATTCTTGTTAAACAAATAACGAATAATTCCAGTACTTGGAGAGATTCGATGTCCATTAATTGGACCTCTTACATTGCGAATGATGGTTGTTTTACCAGCACCCGATTGTCCAAAAAACCCAATAATTTTTAAATTTTTATTTCTATTCATTTTTATTACTCCTTAGTGGAATTAGTGATATCAGCTGGTAGGGCTACTTTTGGTGTAGTCACCGCAGCTACCTGCTTGTCTTTTGCGGCATTAGCCTCCGACTCAATCTGTACACGAGTTTCAGTTGCTATAGCTTCACGAGCCATTGCTAAATCTCTACCAAGCATGATAACGAAATAGCCTTGAATAATATTTGGAGATGTAATCAAACGACCTTCAACATATGGACGATATTTATTATATGCTTCGTTCCAACGAGCAGGAATTTTATGTGATTCAATCATAGCACGAATTTTTTTAGCTGGGGTATCTTTACCGAACGTAAGACCAGCACGGAAGCCAAGCATACTAGCTTGCATTTCTTTACGATCATCATCACTTACATAATCAGGGATTAAATGTTCAATTCCACATATAGATAACGCACCATAAGATGTTGAAAATAGAATATCTTCCTCACCAGTAGTTATTTCATATGCATTTCCGTCAAGTGAATCAGGAAGAGTATGAATAACAAAATCATATCCAAAGTCACGCTCAATTGCATATGTAGGAAAAATGTTTGATTTATTCACATATGGATTTGCCCAATGATAAATATGTTTAATCTTACCACGTTGCATTAATCCTAAAATATGTTCATTTACCTCATCAACAGAACTTAATGTAATTTCCATCTTGCGATAGTTTTCCATAATAAATTCTTCAACATTAGCGGGTATACTCACACCTTTAACAAGAACTTTTGGTTTTTCCATTGTAAGCATAGTCATGTTTTTATTATCACGTGTAAAGTTTTTATACACTGGTGAAAATTCTGCATTCATTGCAGTTGGAATTACAGCAATTGGTTTATCTACATCAAGAACTAACGGACGAATATTTTTTGAACGTGCTTGATCCGATAAATGTCTAATCATATCTTTTAATTCGACAGTTGGGACCACTATAATATCCGCAATGTTCATGAATGTTTCCATGATTTGCATAGTTTGAATATCATGTGAACGTCCTACAGGACCTTCCCATATGAATTCATCTAGTGCATACACAATACGAATTTTATTTTCACGTTTAACACTAAGTTGTTTAACATACGCAAATGCTTTATCTTTATCTTCAGCCTCAAGAGTCGCAATTGTTTCTTTCCAGTTAGGATCGATTTCACCAAGAAATTCAGGATGAATTTCAGATAATTTTTTAGCTGCTAAATAATCAGTTGCATTATCAACCCAAAGGATATTAATACCTTTTAGATCTTCCATAGTCATTTTTGCTAACTTAGATGATGGAGCTGTCATATATGTAATGTCAGCTTGCTTCGTATAGAATTCAGCAAAATTTCTAAGTGCAGTTTCACCACGGAATGGACGCAAACGAGAGTTTCCATCGGTGATATATAGAATGTTAAAAACTGGACGTTTCGATGCCAGTTCTCTTAATTCATCGGTTAATACAAAATCGGACTTTACGTCTTCTACTTCTATTTCATTAGGTTCCACAGACATTTATACCTCTATGAGTTAATGGTTTCATCAAAAATATTGATTTGGTTCATGATAGCAGCTTTTACATCTGCTTGTAATTTTAATTTTGGAAGGTCTTCAGTATTTTGTTCCATGTAAATTTCAGACAGACTTACAGTATTCATTTTCATGATCTGATTCGCTTCTCTTTGCTCTTCAGGTTTAGATTCATCATCGACTCTATCATCACTATATGGCATAGTCCTAATTAAGATAGGTTTTTTATTTTCAATTTTCAATCTTATTTCAAATTCTTCTTCTTTAGAATGAGTGTCACATATATGTAAACGGACAAAACTATTTTCTAAACTTTCTATTGCATCTATATCGTCAGTATCCCATATATCTTTAAAATTGGGTGAGATAGTGTTCTCAATATATTCCATGTTCATATCTTCATCTAAAATCCATACACCATGACTTTGATCCGCATTTGCAAATGTCATTGGATATGGCGAACCTAAATATATTAATTTATCCGAACCCTTTTCAGTAATTGACTGTCCATGATAATGTCCACTAAATACATGTGCAGCTGCATTCATATATAAATTTGGATCAAGGCCGAAAGTTGATACACTCTTACCTTCCATATTAATTCCGAACATTTCAAAGTGACCAAACATTACTGTGTTATCTCGAACCTTACGTGAATTACCAGACATTTTATTTAAAAATTCAACTACCTTGGTTTCACGATCAGCTATAATCCAAGGAAATATATACCATTTTTTATTTAGGAATGTTTTAACTGTAACATTCTTACGATATACAGTTACATTTGGAATATCTTCAAAAAGTTCAAGTGCTGTAATATCATACGCATTTTCATGGTACATATCATGATTACCAAGAATTATATGAATATCAAAATCTTTCATCTTGGTTTGGAATAATCGTTTAGTATTGACTAATGCTTCTACATTAATCGACTGACGTGTGTCATGGATATCACCAGTAAATAAAACTGTTTTAATATTACGCTCATTTAATTCCCCAATTAAGTAATCGAAGAACGCCAATTGACCTTCTTTAATGTTCTTTTTTATTAGGGGATGTTCCGCTTTTCTACTAAAATGCGTATCACCAATTAAGCATATCTTATCCATGCTTAATAATGTACTATAAAAATGTTTTAAATGGTGGATTTATTTAAAATCTTGTTCAATTATTTCAATCACATCTTCATCAGTTGTAGAAGGGACATCAGGTAACGAATCAAGAATAGTATCATCATCTCTAGCTTCTTTAACAAAAGCAATCCAATCCTTTGGTGACATGGTTTTAGATGTAGACTCATCGTCTCCCATAAGAGTAAGACCTTTCATCTCTTCTTCTTGTTTGAACTTAAGAATCATATTTGTTAATTTATCAATACTACCAGTAACAGAATCAATAAGTTTTGCACCAGAAGCCCACATACGATCATTTGGATTTACAGATTGATCAATCTGATCTCTAAATCGATTTAATAATGAACGACTAATATCATATACTTCAAATGCCTCAGTCTTAATGCGGATTTTATCTTGCTCAAGCTCTTCGAGATCAAATCCACTCTTAACTAAATCACTGGCTGACATTTCATCCAACACATCCATCTGCTTGGTTTTATTAACCAATTCTTTCGTTTTTGCTTTAACCCCATCAACTAGCACCGGACGCAAATTATCTTCACTCTGTGCTGTGGATCCTTGGGGTAATCCTAATAATCTTTCAATTCCTGCGTATTTTTCTGACATAGATAGTATATTTTAGTGTATAACCTTTAATGAATAATATATGCAATTTAAATTGCTTAAATGGAGTTTTTTATTATGGCAGTCCCTAGACCACCAATTAATATTGAAAGTAACAAAATTAAAGAACTACGTGATTGGATTAATCAGTACTTAAATGCCGAAGATACAAACGGAGAACTTGATCTTAATAGAGCACAGCGTAACATTAATTATTGTGCTGGTGATTTCTACACAAATCTTAACGGAATTTACATGCAAGAAGAATTTAAATTACGACAACTCGAAAGTGATCTATCTAAAATTAAAGCAATACAATATGATAAAATCAAACGATTCACCGATTATGTAGTTGAATCCGCTGGTATAAAAATATTACTTGATGGAAATGAAGAAGTTCGTAAAAAACAACTTGAACTAGATAAACAAGAAGCCTATTTAGATTTCCTTGACCGATCACTCAAACAATTCAGTTTCTATTCAAATAAAGTAGAAATAATGTTAAAGGCTCGTGAAGCTCAAGAAAGATATGGATAAAAAAAAGGAGCAATTAAGCTCCCTTTATTATTTAAAGTCCAGTTGTATAATCTTCTGGAATCTGAATTGTCCATCTATCAGCATGTAATGTAAACTTGAAGTTTGCAATATCACCTTGCTTATAATTAAGATCAAAACCTGCAACCGAAGTTGGATATGCATTAATAAGATTCAATCTCATAATGACATCACCACGCATCCAGTTATATAGTTCAATTTTAATATTAGCATTACGAAGAACTTGTTGTGTAGGATTCTCAATATCTTTATGATTACCAAGACCAAGACGCAACCCAGTTTGATTCATTCTATCTTTACCTTGTGAATCCACAAGAATACCTGTATTTAAACAGGCTTGTTCCCAACCTAACATTGCTTCATAACCTCTCATATCTTCCAAAAGAATACTTTCGAAATCGATATCAGTAGCTATTTGAGCGTTAACAGGATGACTAGAAGGAAACCCCATATAATGATGTTGTCCTTGATCAAGTTTAATAGTTGGAATCTGACAACTCTTCACATGAAGTGCAAAGTTATCAGTACCATCTTCACCATTGGTGAATTGATCACCATTAGTTACTTGAATACCACTTGCTGCAAACACCTCAGAAGGTATTAATACCCTCCAACGTGTAGTTCTTACAGGATCTCTTAAGTTATCAATAGCACTTAAGAAAAATAATTTTGTTTGATTACTAAAATCGGCCATTTGAATTAACCTCCAATTAATTGAGCACTTGCGATAGTCGCAGTGTCACCAGTTCTTTGTACAGTAGTTCTGAGAGTAATAAACTCAGCAGTTCTTGTTGGTTGTAGATAAATATCAACGATCAATTGATTAGTATCAATTATATCAGTAGTATTATTTGTTTCATCACAAACACAGATACCTTCTGTTAAACCAGCAGGATTAGCTGATTTAATTAACTCAAGTTGTGCTTGAAGTTCAGAAGTAATTCCATTTCTTAATGCACTAGTATTCAATTGGAATACTTTACGATCTAAGAAGTTAGCGAATCTTTTATGAATACCAGCCACCAACATGATTACATTTAATCTGTTTAATGCAGTTGAACGTTTCAACATAGTCTTTTGACCATAAATGAATTGTCCTTGATCATTAACACGTGTTGGGTTAATATTTGCATCGTAAAGGCGAGCAATATCAGAAGTCGCATCATCAGCATAATTATATGAACGGCTATATTTTTGTTTACTTGAAAGTGATGCTGGTATTGCACCTGTTTCATAACCAGCAGGTGGCAACCAATAAACATTTGCAGCTCTATTAAGACTAATAATTGCCGCAACTTCAATTGATTTTACAACTTCAACATTAAGTTTTGTGTAAACACTATCATAGAAAATTGAACGACCATCAAATAATGCACCCCAACGAGCAAGGTCACCTTGAGAACCAATACCAACCATTTTTTTAAGTGCGTTGTTAACTTTCGCTTCATCAACACCATCAAAAATAGCAAATATATCTTTTCGTTTTTCACAAATACCAAGCATTACATCCATTACGTTATAGTTAATCTGTTCAAGATTTTTAACGAATAAATTACTAATTGCAGTACCAGCAGATATTAGCATATCAGCACTTGCTGTATCTTTATCAAGAAATAACTCCCAAGCAGTAGCAAGCATTGCAGAACCATTATTATTACGAGGATCATATTCCCATATTGCATCATAAACGATTGCGGGATCCTCAGCATTAAATGCAACTTGCGTAAAATCACTTGTTACCGCACCAGCATATACACTTTGAGAAAGATCAAAATTAGGATCTAAAATTGCATTCTCTAATGACATATTTTCGTTTATAACAAATTCCCAACCATTAGCTACATTATCAGCTTGTTCCTTAATATCAAGGTTAAGGTCACCAAATACATAAGGTGTGATAGTTCCACTAAAGCTATATAATTCACCAGCAAAATAATACTCTACAAATAGAAAAATTCTTGCAACAGCTTTACCAGTATCAGTTAATGTAAATACACGATCTTGACCACCATCAAAATCAATATCTTGATAATCTTCAATAGCAAGACCAAGACTTAAAAATGTTCTACCAATTGTATCATCTAGAACTATACCAGTTGTAGTTGCATCAATTGTTTTTTCAGGTGATGTTAATAAATCCATATCACCAGGAACGGCCAACGCAGCAATGCTATTTGTATCAACAAATGATGTTGCTTCATCTTGAGTATCTTCAGGAACACTAAGACCAAATGATCCAATAATGTCTAATCTTAGGTTTTTATAACCATCACTAAGTGATACTGAATTTTTACCATCAGTTAAATTAAGAATTGTGAATGTTCCAGTTGGAGTTGAACTCATTACAACCTCTGCACCAGCAGTTGTTTTAAGAGAGATAGTATCATTACCAAGATCGACAGTAGCGATTTGATAAATAGTACCAGCGGTGATTCCAGTAGGAAGTGTGATTGTTCCAGATACAATATCTTCGTAATTACTAAGAATAACAGAATCATTGACACTGAAGTTAGACGCTCCGCTTAAAGAAAGTTGAATTAAACTAGTAGTTACTAAAGAACCATCAAATGTAGTTTTTGCATTACTGCTACTTGCATATCCGATATCAACTAAAGCATCTTGAATATTTCTAAGAATTTCAGTTTGGTTAACGATTGTATTAGGTCCAGTTCCATCATCAGTCATTACAACTGCGGTAGCTGAACCGTCATTAGCAACGATTGTTAAAGTAGTTGAATTAATTTCACTAATAAGATAGTCAGTACTTATCGCTAATCCAGCAGGAAGTGTGTTAGTTTCAACTAAAGTAACAGAGTCACCAACATTAAATTTAGTAGCATCAGTTACAATCAACTCATTAGCAGCAGTTGCGAATGCAGTAGTGAATGTATCATTTACAATATCAATTCCAATATTATCAGCACTAGTTACTACATCACCATTATCAACATCGATGAATTCCAATACGCTTTCTGTATTATCCGAATCAACCACAGTAAACGTATCACCACTATTAGCAGGTAAAATTACATTACTACCACCTTTAATTTCAAGGTAGTCATATTTCTTAGTAGCTTTTCCAGTTGCAACAGTTTTAACATTGATATAATCAACACCACTAGTATCAGTATCTTCATTTCTAAATACAGCACCTTCAGATTCAGTTGCAGTAACCGTAGTAGTAGGAGTATATGTAAATTGAGTTGAAGTTAAATTTGTTGAAAGAACAACTACATTAGTCTCATTAAAATCAACAGTTCCTGTTATGTTCACTTCATCACCAGCGGTAAATCCATGAGCTGATGATGTGTTAACAGTTACATCAACACCCGAAGATGTGATTGTATTAATTACAAAACGATCACCAGCACGGTTAGCCGCAGTTGGATCACTATTCATAAGTGCGAATAACGCAACACGATCGGTTCCACCAGAAGCATCATCTTGTCCATCAGCATCAATTTCAAAATTAATGTTAGTATGTTCAGATAGTGTTTCAGTTATGGTATAAATCTCACGAGTTCCTTTACCAGCTAAACCATCAGCGATGTGACGAGTTGCGGCATAATGATCAATATTAAATGATTTACGTGCACCATCAGAAAAATCATATTCAACTAAAAATGTATCAGTTTTCAATTCCTGATTTGTATCATAGTCATCATCATCTTTATCTTCTATGATATCTTCACCATATGGACGAACGTATTCTACGTATCCACCTGCGTTGATAACAGCTCTCGCTGCATATAATCCCTGATTGAATTTTGGGTTGTTATATCCACTACCAAGAATAGTATCTTGATCAGCAGTTGATGTAAGATCTATAATCTTATTTAACTCACCTTTAGATGAATATCCAACAACACCTGCTGTAATATTTGGATTAATTACCAAATTAACAGCACTTGCGTCTCGCAATCTAATTCTAACGCCAGCAGCACCTTGTCCAAATATTGCCATTATGTAACTCCTATTTTAAGCTATTTTTTCTTTACTTATAGTTTATAACTGTGCATTTTTTATTATTTTTTTGACGATAATAAATGTCATATTATAACATGTTTATATATATGTCACAGTTGATTATAATTTTTGCTATATTTAGACTAAACCCCTTTAAATGGAGATAAAAATGAAAAAACAGAATAGAATTAGAGGATTTGAATTGGTTGCTCGCTGGAAAGATAGTGATATTGATTTCATTCCTCCAGCTCGTGGAAGTAAAAAATCAGCATGCTATGACATGTTTAATAACACAGGAGAGGACATTGTTCTCGAACCAAATGAAATTAGCGGTGCGATTGCGACCGGATATAAATCATACATGTTAGACGATGAAGTATTGAAAGCATATGTAAGATCCGGACATGGATTTTCATATTCAGTTAGACTAGCGAATTCTACTGGAATCATTGATTCTGATTACTATGAAGAAAAACCAGTACTGAATAAAAAAGGTAAATGGGTTGAAGGTGAAATATTCATCAAACTACATAACCAAGGAACTGAAACATTAACTATTCCAAAAGGTGAAGGAATGGCCCAAGTAATGTTTCAAAAATATTTACTTGCGGATGGTGATTCATTTGAGATCGGTGATGATCGAACTGATGGATTTGGAAGTACTTCTAAATAAAAAAAGCCCCTGATTGCTCAGGGGCTTTTTATTTCTTAATTATTTTTTAGTAGCTTTCTTGGTCACTTTTTTAGTGGCCTTTTTTGTAGCTTTTTTCTTAACTACATTTTTTGTAGCTTTTTTCTTAACTACATTTTTTGTAGCTTTTTTCTTAACTACATTTTTACTTTTAATAGATATAGGTGGTTGATCGTCTTCATATTTTTTTGTAGCAAATGGCAACCCATGTTCATCAATCTCTTTTTGTAATTTTGCGGCTTTAGCTTTCATTCGTTGAGCTTCTTCATCTCTACGTTTTCTCTCTTTAGCTTCTTTTAAAAGTAATTGATATTCATCACTCTTGATAATATCATCAACATCGTTATCATTAATACCATTCATAGAATCATATATAATAGTGGGTTCAGGTAAATTATTTTCAGAAGATTTTTTTACTTTACCGGTATATTTATCAGTTACCTTAACACCTGTAATTCTATCTACCATATATCCATTACATGAGACTTCATCACCCAAATAATCTAATTGATCTGGATGGGTTACATTATGTCTCCAAGGATTAGCTGATCTATCATGTGTGACACATGCATATTTATCTTCATATATAGTAAGTTTCGATTTAAGATCCGATATTTGTTTATTTTGAGCTAATAATGTTTTATTAAAATTACTAACAGCAAGTTTATGTACTTTAGCATCTTCAAGCTCTTTAATTATATTGGCAGTTACATCGTTATTTAATAACTGACTTATTTTATTGATTGAATCAACGTCAAATCCAGCGTCAAATAATGATGTAATTAATTGTTTAATATTATACATATTAATTCCTTTTAATGAATGTACATATAAAAATACTATATTAAAATATAAATGCCCATAACAATAACATAACTTTATATAAACTATGAATAAATTAGGTAGAACATAATGGATAAAAGATATTTTCATAATTATTTAAATAAATTAAAAGACTCAAGCCCTGATGATTTTGCTTTAATTGAAAGCATTCAAAATACATTTGAGACTACGGTTGACTGTATTACTGATGATCAACGCAGAGCATTAAGAAATCACCCAATTCAATTTATTGAACGCAAATTACAGGAAGATGGTAGTTGGACTACCGATCTACATTTATGGGCTGAAAACGGACTACCAGAACTAATTGAATTAGATCCGATGATACTAGCACATAAAAATGGGTACGGTGATACTATACTTATGTCACTTGTTGTTGGTGCGACTGGAGCACACACCGAAGTAGTTAATTATAAATTAATTCAAAAAATTCTTGAAACCGATCTCAATTATGACGACATTGAACGTAATGGCGACGAAGAGAAAATTATACCATCTAATGTATTAGATATTGAAGATTTAAATGGTGAAAGCGTTTTAGACTACCTTATAGACTTCGCATATGCAACTGGAGCCTATGAGGGCCAAGAACCAGATGAGAAGCTTCAGATGCTCTTAAAATACTTTGCTGAGTATGATGGAGAGGAAGAAGATCCCGAACCAGAACCAGTGAAAATTATCATCCATGATGAACCTGAGATTAAAAATAAAGATCCCGAAGAATTACAAGAAGATAACAAAGACTTAGATATAAAAAATCACGTTTCTCCTAACTCTTCATCTATAATATCATCAACAACAGTCTGATATTTAGCTATAAGTCTTTCTTGTTCAGTTTTAATATAACCTGCACGAATATATTGCAGATTTAAGCCTCGGTCAATTATGACTTGGGCTTTTTTTTCGTCTATATTAAAATACCGCTGTACTAATTCAATGTCTGTTAGTTCTTCATGCATATTAACAATATATACCTATTGAGTAAACTTAATAAGGTAAACTACAAAATTACCGAGCCATACACCAAGTGATAATCCATATACAGCACCCATCTCATAATCAGAGATATAATGTATAAATATACCAAGACCTAGTGCAATGAGTGCAGCTAATGTTGCAAATCCTAACGCTTCAAAAAATATCATTTTCGTTTCCTTGCTCGTTGTTTTCTAAAATTGATACTTTTATTGTCAAACAATTTAGCATGCAACTCTTCAACTTCTTTCATATCAACAGTTTTAAATTTAATACATGAATCAGCTTCGTTGTATGATAGATCAAATACTTCCATGACCATAGATACCTGATCTTTTAATTGTTTTGTACTTCCAGCTTTAGCTTTCTTCCACCGCATATCAAATGCAACACCATCAAATGATGTGAAAGCTAAACACTGGATGTTTTTTGGTAGCTTAAAAAACTGTTCTGTATTAATTGCATCACAAATATTATTAAATCTACTATCCATAGATAATGCCATTTGTGTCATATATAAATTAAATTCCTTAAGATCTTCAGGTGAAGGTTCAACTCCAAACTTTCGGTCTTTAAGAAATTCAAAATGATTAAACTTAGCCATAATTAACCTTGGGTTTTTAGTAACAACATAGTTTTTGCAAGAAATCCATTCATATTAATTTCTTGATCAACAGCAGGAGCCGCAGAACGAAATTGATATTCAGCTAATTGTACAGCAAAATTTAGACGATACTTTTTATCCATGTTTGTAATTGCAAATTCACCTAGAGGAGCATATACAGATTGAAAATCAACAATTGTACTTGATACAAACTGTCTCAGTCCCATATAATCATTCTTACATATAAAATCCCAAATGGTTTGAATATGATCATATGTAACAAAGGTAGGTTCGCCATCGATATTACCCTTGTTCTCTAAAAAATTAATGAACATACTTTGTATAATTGATCTAAAATCGGGATAATAGTAACGAGCCATTTGTTTTAATGTCTCTTGATTTACAGTACCACCTTTATCTTCAACTTCAACTTTAGCAATATACTTCATACGATTAAATAATTGGCGTTTCACTTCATTATCATTCATATCATATGCAAATGAAATTGGAGCACATCGAGACGATATTGATTCAGGTATTTTGTAAAGGTTATTGCACGTAAGAATAAATCTAAGTGTACCCTCAGTTGCTTCAATTAATGAATTAAGCCCGTTATAAAACTTACCAGCATCTTGAGCCTTTGGTCTATCAGCTTCATCGATAATTACAAATCGAGGTTTTCCATCCATCGATTTTTGAGCAGCAAATGCACGGATATGATCAAATATTTCAGATCCAGATTCAGCACCAGCATAAAAATCATAATCAGCATTTAATTGAGTTGGGATTACTCGTGCGGTTGTTGTCTTACCAGTTCCAGGTTTACCAGAATGTAAAATCATGTGAGTAAACTCATTCTTAGCTAATCCATATTCAATCATAGATTTAATTCGTGTAGGAAGAATAGTTTCTTCAATTGATTGTGGTCTCCATCGTGCGACCCACGGTGATTTTAGCTGTACAACACTTAAAGCTTCTTGACTCATGCTTTCAGTTTCCGCTACGCCTTCACCTGTAAAAATGTCTTCCATTATATAACCTCGTTGTTTAACACAAAAGATAGCAACTTTATAGCATAACAGGAACAGAAATTTATAAACTATTACCATGAACAAATTTATTACATTTATAGAAAGTTTACGTAATTCGTCAAACGATGAATTAATCAATATAATTAAAGAAGGTTATCATATTATATATGAATCTTTAAGCACAGACGACGCAAATGGAAAACCAAATGGTAATACCGTTTCAGATCCAAGCGTTGCAAGTGTTGTTGACTATCAACAAAATGATAATAATGAATATTTCCCACAAACACTAACCGATACCAAACTAGATAAAGTATCTAAATCATACATCGGTAGTAGAGTAGCTGCATACCCACAAGCTGCACGTACATCTGTGGGTAAAGACCCCATAAATAAATTCCAATCTACACCAAATGTAAATGGTGTAGGTGGAGAATATGCAGGTGGTGGATCAGGTGGACTTAAATAAAAAATATTTAAGTCTATTACCCATTATAAAAACTCAACGAGGTTATCACTCTCATCATGTTCTAAATTTTTACCCCAACCAACAGCTATGAAAATTTTATCCATTGTTTGAGCAATATTTTTAAGCCATTGTTCATCCCAATCTGGAGTAAAAATTTCTAATAATCTTGGTGGACATGATTCACCGATATACGCAATAGAGTTGATGTTAAATTTATTTGGTGCAACTTTAATAAACTTCACTTTAGCCGATTCAAAAATAGGTTCAAGTGGAAGCTCGGATAGTTGTGGATCTGTTTCAATTAAATAATTCCATACAGATGCCGATCGCAATCTCCAATCAACGGTTTTACGGTCTTCTTCACTCCATGTAATATATTGTTCCCACTTTGGTGGATTTTGCTTTACACCAGACGGTATTGAAATTTCATAAATTCGGCCTTCATCAATACATTCATAGAACTCAGATTTAATTTTTAAATATTCGGCTCTTATATAACCTTTATCCATATTATCAAACATTTTATAAATTAAACCTAAGATACGCTCACGAGCAAACGGAGTTGTCGAACTACGAACAATTTCCATACCAGTAATTGCAAACTTAGCTTCTAATACATATTCACCAGTTTTTTTAATAAGTTTTTTATCAAAATATTTAGCATCTTCATTACTCTCAACACGACAGATATATTTCTTTTTTCTTGTTACAATCGCTTGATGAATACATTTTTCTCGTTTTAAAAAAATTGTATTTTCACGATAATTCCATTTATCGGAGTAACGTTGCATAATATCAGCAAGTGTATCTTCCATAAGACCAGCATCAAGTATACGACAGAAATCCGTTAGTAGATTTCTATTATATATAATTCGATATTCACCTGCAACTACAATTCCTTCGGCGAATGCATGTTTCTTTTTACCATTATCCAACGTAGCCCATTCATCGGAATATTTTATACATGCTGTATTAAATGCTTTCTTAGAATCTAATTCACCATCAGGTAAATCAAATGGATACTTTTCAATTATCTGATTACCCTTGAATACAATTACACTAATTTTCTTACCAACTAGTAATGCCGAATCTTTATAGAAATCTTCATACTTTACAAAGAACGAATCAGTATCACCATGCGACATACGTCTATATGCAAGATCACCATCTTCATTTTCAAATGTACCACTAAGTGTAGGATCTATAGTTGGTTTATGTCCAAACATATTTTCAAATCGTTTATCATCTTTAAAATCATCTTCAAAATATTGATTCAATTCTTTAATAGTTGTGGTGATCAATTCACGACCCAACGCAGTAATAGTAGCACTGTTATCGATATCATATAACTGAAAATATGGATTGCCTAATAATCCATACAATGAATTACCAAGAATCTTATATGTTTTCTGCTTCATATCATAGTAATCAGCAAGTACTTGATTACCATCTTTCATAGCTTTGAACATTAATTTTTTAAGTTCAGAACGTCCATCAAATAAAATCTTAACAACTTGTGGAACTATACCAACTTTATCCTTACGGTAATAAACTTGACGTTGTCCATTTGCAGTCCAAGGGCTTCTTACTAACGTGCGTTTTTCTTCAGCAGTTAATTCATAATCCATTGGGAATGTAACTTTAGTTTCAGGACTAATATTTGCTCCCATCATAATTGACGGATACATTGAACGATAATCATATGATACTAAACAATCATAATACCCCGGTGTGGAATATACATAAGCCCCAGGAAACCATTCACGTTCATTCTCTCTAAGAGGAGGAAGTGTTAATCCTTGTTTATGTAGATAGTTTAATAAAAAACCAACTAACATTTTTTTAGCTTCAAAAATAGCTGAAAATGGAACACGAGCCTCAGAACAAGCAGTTACAGTTGTTTCAAACATGCGACACTTGTCTTCAATTAATTTCATTAACTTAACATCTTTAAAATTATATAAAACGAAATCATCCCAATAATTAATCCATGACATATATCCATCAGGTAATGGAGCTTTGCGTTCACCTACTTCAATTTCACCAATAGTATCTAACTTAAAATTATCACGTTCTGAGAATGTGTATTTTTTATATAGTTGTAAAAAGTCAATAGTTTCAGTACCACCAATTTCTAACCGATTTGTACGTTTAGAAACATAAGCACTTTTATATTTCACAGGAAGTCTACTTAACGAACGAATATCAACATCAAGTCTAGCAGCACGATTAATTAAATATGGGAAATCATAAAAATCCGAATTCCACCCAGTAAGAATATCACACTCACTATCACCGATAGTTGAAAACAATTTATTAAGTAAATCAGTTTCAGTTTTACAGTTAATATATGCACAATTTTCATCTGCAAGTTTCTTTGCAGTCTCTTCTTTAATCTCTCTATTAAGACCAAATGTATAATACGTACCAACTTTTGATAAATAAATAGTAACACAGTTAACCGGATACTCAGCTTTTTCAGCCGTTGGAAATTTACCTTTAGTTGCAACTTCTATATCAATAAAACATGTATTAACATCTTTTGGATTAAATCTAATTTCTTCTTGATCTTCGTATTGGTTTTGTAACCAACGAGTTCTAAAATCTACATCACATTCTGCTAATTGATTATAACGACCCGCATGCTGACTTCGAAGGTCACCCTCGGTTTTACCATCAGTAATAACTTCATACATTGGTTTGTCATATATATTTTTCATACCACACGGATATGCCCCATATTCACCACGATTAGGTGTGAAAAAACGATGCTTTACAGGGTATGATAGTCTCTTTCCATCAGTATACCAAACGAATACTCTATCCGATCTACGATCATGATGGATTGAACTCCACATTTTCTTCTTTTCTTTTACTTCAGTCATATATTTCCCACGATTCAAATAAAAATATAGCAAAAATTAAAACAAATGAACAAAAAAAAACGACACAACACTAGTTGAATCGTTTAATAATTATTATAATTTATTATTTTTATTATATCAATGGTTTAATTGATACCGCATATGCTTCAAGTACACCTTGAATATATTTAGAATTTTCATCATTCTTAATAGATTCTACAAATGCTTCAAACTTATCAGCGTTTTCTTTTAAAACTGCTTTTGCTTCAGCTTCTGGTTGAGTTTTAGCAACTTCCTCAAATTTCTTATTACCGTCAGCACCCTTTTGCATATCTTTCATAGAACTATCAGCTTGTTTTTCAACAGTATCATCAGCTTTATGTTCAGTTACACTGTGTTCAGTATTAGTATTTGCTTTATCAAGCTCTTTACTTTCCTTAGAACCAGTTTTGGCTGTAACGAAATCAGTTTGTTTAACTGCGTCTGCTTTCAAGAATTTTTCTGCACTGTCAACTCCACCCGATGGGTTAGCCGCATTAGCTTCATTGATGTTTTTCATTTTTTCTTCCTTTTTTATATTAGATTCAACTGTTTTACGTTTATTAGCGATATAAGCATCTTGATCATCGATGTTACCATCATTATTGATGTCTTCATCTTCTTTATCAACTTTATCCAATTTAGGTTCCGCTGATTCGGTAATACCAAATACTCCATTAACGCTTCGTTCAAGATCCGCAAAGTCTAGACGATCATTTACATCATTACCTCTGCTTAGTATACCTTCAATTTCAGCACGAGTGTCATTAATTACGCCCTCGTTAATACTTTGTGTTACTGCGTTATACGCAGAATCGTCCATTGTTCCTTCTGTGATTCTATCGAACACATTGGCATCTCTCATTAATTTATCGAGGTCAAGCATATCCATCTTATTTAGCTCCGTAACTGTAAATGATTACTTTCTTTACTTTTAGTTTATAAAAGATGGAAAAATTATAAACTTTTTGTAACAACGTAGGTAATACACATGCAAGTAATTCATACATCATACATAAAACGTATGGCAGATCAGACAGGAAAAACATATAGAGACCTTGAAAGTATATGGAAAAAATTTGAACGTGAAGTTCAAAATGAGCGAATGTTCAATCCAAATAAATTTAGTCACATGCGTTCGACTGATGGTACAATAGCTCAAGAGATAGCAAAACGGTTTGAAGATTTTTTAGTAAATCCACTTGGAACCGAAGCTGAAAATCAGAATGAAAAAGTAGACGAAGTTCAAGATGAAATAGCAGCCGACGAAATTCAGGATAATATGGAGGAAGATATTGAATCCGACCTAGAAGGTGAACTCGTAGGTGACGAGCCTGATGAAGAAAATATAACCGATGAAACAGTAGAAGATACTAGCGATAAAATTGATAATGATATAGAGAAAGAATCAACAGACGAAAAAACCTCAGATGAAAAAACATCCGAGGATATTGAACCTGATATTAATATGGACGATTTTGAAGATCTAGAAGAACTTTAAATTTCATGAAATGGATTAATCAGTTCTTTATTTAGAACATATTCTCTAATTTTTTGAACTACCCAATCAACCCTTTCATCTAATGTCGTCTGTTCAACCACTTCAAATGTACACGGCTTAAACATTTTAAATAAAGATCTAGTAAACGCATCTGCTTGTGTTCGCCATTTTTTATCTTTAATACATTCATGTCTAACATCATCAAGTAATACAGGAATTCCATCTTCTGGTAAATGAAATATGATATCATATGGACTGTCAGCAGTAATTTTTGAAATTTTTTTAAATATATCTGACATCACCATTTGTTCTTTTGCTGTACCACCGTTTAATTCAGTTGCATATAAAAATGCTAATTGTATTGGACTATCAGCGAGCATTACATCAATTTTAGATTTATCTGCGAGAGTTTCCCATTCCTGTTGTATATCAACAAGACGATACTGTTCCCATATATTCTCAATTCCACCATACTTGCGTATGTAAGATCGTGCATATTCTGATACTAACTCAACTCGGTTTAAATCTGTACTCTGTTTAAGAGCAAGATTTACAGCCTGAGTTAATGTGGTTTTACCTGTAGAAGGTAATCCCGAAAATCCAATTTTAATCATTTTTATTTGTCCATTCGATTAGTTTCTGTTTTCTAAAAATAGAAAACTTTTCATGATCGTAGGACATTTTTTTTATAATTAATTGATTTTCAAGTTGCATATATAATTTCGTAGGTGAAGAATACATAAGCTGAATTGCATCAACTTTAGTTCGACTAACCATTTCTTGGAATATATCCGAATCAATTTCAATTTTTTCATCTGAAAGCATAGCTAAATCAGTTCGAACTGAAATTGTATATCGACCATCAATTCCACAAGTTAAATCAGCCTCACCATCACTTACTTTTTCAATCGTGAGCATTGATATATTAGACTGTTTATTGAGTCTATTAATAAGCTTCATTGTCGATTCAAGTAGCTCCGCATCTATGATGAAATAACGTTTATTATTATCTTCATTAAATGTATAAACTTCATGCTTTTCAGTAAGTCTATAATAAAATTCATAATCATCAGTACTTAACATTACAACATCATTGTCATATAAATTAAATACAAGATCATATATATGACCAGTACTAATCATTAACTGAAAAATATTCATTGGGATGTAAATTGACACATCAGTATCATATACTTCATCGTCGGTTTGTTTAATTGACAATTCACTTATGAACCCATTATAATCGGCTTGGTATTTAAGTTTACCATTCTCAACTATAATATTTACCCCATCAAGATTATTCTCAACATTCAATTCACTCATAATAGTATGAAATGTAATTGCGTTCATTGTAATACTTGTAATCTTTTTAGATTTGCATTCAGTGATTGCAGGAGTTGCACCAGTACCTTGGATCTTAAATCTAATTTCAAGTTCGTCGATACCTTTTTCTTCATTATAAAAACTATTAAGAACAAGTTCGTTGTCCTCTTCATCAATCCAAAATGTAATTAATTCATCCGGGCAGTTTTCAATTGCGTTGTATAAATCATACATATTAACAGATACACCCCTTTCAAGAATTGCACCTGATACTTTATCATGTGGATGTATTTCACTCCACATACCATTATCATCAGTAAACCTAATAACCTTAAGTTCACTACCATCTATTTCTCGTGAGAAGCAATCCATATGGATAAGAGCACATTCAGCACTCGATTCATCGGAAAGGCCGCTCGCAAAATGTTTTAATCGATTTGCTATATTACTAAAAGGACTTACAACCATCATAATTGGGTTGAATTCACCTTCTACTGTATCATTTTTTTCTATTTCGTTCATGTAGACCTCATTTATGTATAATATATTTTTTTATACATAACAAAAAAGAGAGAATTTATATTCTCTCTTTATTTTTTATATGACACTACTTTAATTAAGCATTAGGAAATTCATTTAATTCCTTTCCATCAACATCAGATTCAACTTCTTTACGTAGTGCGTCGTCATCGGCATCCTCATCCTCAGTTGCATCTGATATCTCGGTAAATATATCGTCAATTTCACCGTCATCAGAAGTTGTGTCATCAATGAATTCATCGAACTCACCTAGACCATCGAAATCTTTTTCCTTTTCACCACCCATTTCTTCAAAATCATCAAACATTTCATTATCCAACGCATCGCTTACGTCTTCATCGCCACGCATACCTGGAAGTTCCGCTTGTAACCATGAATCAAATTGACCATCATCAAGTGAAAGTTTTTCTTCGATTCTATCAAGATCTTCTTCTTTCAATTCAATTGAATCAAGTGAAGGATATACTTTCAAAAATTTGTCGATGATTTCTGAATTTGCATCATTTTTTATACCAGCACTTCCGTTAAGAATCTCATCAGATGTAAGTAGAACACCTTCACCGTCTTGCATTTTAGTTGCAACACTTGCAGCTACAAGTTTTTGCATTGAATCAAGTGATGAATTTAACCAATCACTTTTTTCTCTAAATGCCATAAAGTTTACATCTTCTTCAGTTGTGAATTCATCGCCAGTGTCGTTAACACCTTTATCTCCACCTTCATCTCCACCACCGATACCACCGATACCACCAGCACCACCAATATCATTAAATCCAGACATATCAACATCCGAACCAAAGTCCATGTCATCGCCTTCCATTGAGAAATCAGCTTCACCAAATTCTTCCGAGTTTACGTCAGCCGCATCACCACCAACATCACCACCAAGCTCATCAACACCTTCTTCAGCATCTTCTAAGCCAAGGTCCTCTTCATCGTCTGTAGCCTCTACAAGAGACATTAGAGCGGCCATACGCCTAACATCAACAGATTCACCAATTCCAGCACCAGCAACCCAGTTAGGAGACATATCTGTCATCCCACCGCTTTTATTACTGATATAGTATTCATCATCATAATCACCTAAACCCATAGCTTCTTTTGATTGAATCATCTCATCAACTTGAGTAAGGATTGAAGCACCGAAGTTACTAACATATGCTTCGTCTTCTAAAGACAATTCATAAATATTATCATCAACATCATCAACAGATAATTTTACAGTGATTTTATCATTAGCATTTGGATACATTAATTCAATATGTACAGATTCACCCGCACGTGTCATACCTAATTTGGCATGAGTCTTATCAAGAACAAGACTTCCAAGATCTAAACGGAACGCATTTGGTTGACTATTTTCAAGGATAGCAGATTCAGCAAGTAATTTCGTACTGATATCTTTCATATCACTTTGTTGTGGCTTCCAAGTACTTTCAAATTTGATTGTAGAACCTGGATTAGCTAAACTTGTATTCAAGTTTTTACGAGAGTCATCAAGCAATTGACCCTTTCCATCCGGAGTAGGCATAAAATTACCAATTTTCTTAAGAAAATCGGTTTTCTCAAATGCGTGATTATTTTTAGGGCCATTGTCAATCTTTTGATTTTGCAACGCACCTAATATATCATTTTTATTCATTTTCATAACGTAACCTAAATTATAACAGTTATTATTAGTTTATAAATAACTGATTTTGGCGTATTATTAAATGATTTTAAAATGAATTTGGTGTATTATTCAATGATGTCGAAATTATTTTGACTTTGTGATGTACTTTCAGTTGCTCCAATAAACACTTCAATATCATCTTTACCATCAACGGCAACTTTACCAAAAGCTTTGAACCCAACTAAATTACGATTCTCACCAGTATATCTAAGTTCAACCTCGAAATCTATTTTAAAATATGACATAAAATTAAAAATACGAGCGGGAAACTGTCTAAATTTATCAATACCATCAGACGCAAGTACCGTACTGTTATTAATCTTACATTTCACAGGATCAATCTGACGGGTAACTTGTTGACGTTCAATACCACGCATATAGAATGATACATCAGTGTTTACAGTTACTCCGAAAAATTCACAACCTTTCATTAATTTAATATCATTAGTTAATTTATCCAAATCATCTTGAGTTACAATAAAAGATGATACTAATTCCATTGGATCTTTATCACGAGAAATAGGAACTTTTTTGTCTCGTTTAGTTTCAAATCGAGTGGGGTCAGCCACAATCATGCGATACTTAACATACTCATCATTCAGCACAACACATTCAAATGATTTACCTTTAGTCGAAGTTTCAGTAGCAATATTGATATCACCAACTTTCGGATAATTAATGGCTTTGATATAATCCATTAATTCACCAATATTAGCAACACCGAACTCATTTTGATATGTAGCATGTTGGTCACTTGTTTTTACATGAACCAACGCTCCCATATCCATCAAAGATATCATTGATGAATTATCTTCTTTAAAAAAAAGAATTTCATTTTTCTTTGTACCTTTAGATACTTTTAGAAAATTTTTTAAAACTTCAATATATTCATCCGAGAATTTTATTCCATTTGACATACAAACTCCTTATATGTCTGTAAATATACCAATTCATTTGGAAAATTGGGAATAAAAAAAGCGACCTTCGTGCGAAAGTCGCTATAAATATATTATATTGTGTAGCATAGAATAATTTATTATACTATTTATTATACTTTGCTTTATTTTTTACTTCATTTATCAATTCACGAACACCAGTAATATCATATTCAGATATAAATGCAGATATACCAGAAATTAAATTAGTTAATTCATCATCAGGTAAGTTTTTAAATAATTGTTTAAGAACAGTTAAAAATTTAGATTTGTCTTTAATAGTAATTTCAGTTGCAAGTTGTGGTACTTTACGAGACCCATCCATTGCACTCTTTAATTCATCACCACTTACATCATCAAGCCCAAGAGCCGAATTAATATGAGGAATTGTATCAACTGAATTAGACATAGAATCAGCTTCATTAATTTTTTTTAACTGTGATGTTAATAATTTATCAATCATACCGATATTACTATTAATTTGATTGATATCATAAGTACGATCAACACTTTCATTCATAGAAACTTGATGATCCCCATAAGTATATAAATCGTTTACAGCACGATTGTACATTCCAATTCCATCATCGATAGGAGCATTTACATTATTTCCTAAATGAGTAGACATTTCACCTTGAGTATTGTCTTCAATACCTAGACTTAGATCTTTAAGATCTTCAAATCCATTAATATTCATATTTAATTACCTGATATTTTATATAGTTTATATTAACTAAAGATTGAACGAGGTAACATACTTTGCCACTTAGATGTAAAATATGATTGATCATTCATCATATCTTCATCATCTCTATGTCTAGTTACATTATCAAATTGCATGCATGATGATTTAATCTGAGCTGCAGCCAATCCACGAGACGCACATTGCATTGAAATATCAGCCATGTAATGATAAAACCCACCTACTATATTCTCAGACATTTCAGTGAAATCCATTTGCATAAATGTTTCACCACGAACTGCAATAAATGGACCATGGACAATTAGAACTCGATTCTTTGGTTTAGTTTTAAATTCATGTCCAACGATAAAATCCCAATTGATATCATTGATTGCACCTTGAATATAACATCCACGAAAATTATGTACAGGAAATCCTTCAACATCATACCATCGTCCAGACGCACGAATTTCTTGGAATCCATATGAACCAGCAATATGAGTAGTTGGGTTAAGTTCTTCAAGTCGTGTGATTAAATTACGGTCATTTAACATCGACGAGTCATTACTAATAATGATCCACTTCGGTGCATTCGCTGGATTCTCACCACGAGCTGTTTTAATTTTTTCTTGAACTGTAATAAGGTGTTCAAATGCATTTTTCTTACTTGTATTTCCAAACCCAGGGATACCCATTAATATACGAGGACAAATATCGACACCATCTTTGTAAATTTCACTTCGATGTTGATTCATCACAACATGAATAGCTCTATCACTTACAGCTTCAGCAAGGAATGCATGACTTCGTGTACTAAATTTACTTTGTTTACTTGATCTAATACCAAGTTCTTTTTTGGTTTTATTTATAGTCTTACGTTTCTTTGAAGCTTTCTTTTTCATCTTAGTGATTTTAACTTCTTTTACATCAGCAGCTTCTTCAATTGCTGCATCGAATGCATCACCTATAACACCATCACCTTCAAAAAACTCACCATCACCTTCACCCTCGAAAGTATTACCCTCGATAAATTCAGGATTCATGTCTTTATTAGTTCGATTGTTTAAAATTTCATCTGCTTGATTATCTATGTCAGCCATTGTTACCTCAAAAATATGGTCGGATTTCATCCGTTCGTTTACTTTGGATTCTCATCTGCTCATAACGTTTTTTAAGCTTTTGCTTACGTTTCTTTTCACGATTACCATGAATAAGAGTGAGTAGTATTGATGCACCTTCTGATACCATAATATACTTTTTTAAATCGTCTGATATAATAAAACCATTATTATCCAATCTAAATTTATTTGTATACATGACAGCATCATTCATATCTTTGATTTTACGTTCTTTCATCACACCATTTTCATCGGTGTAATATTGATATTGAGATAATGGAGTAATATCTCTCCAGTCAAACCACTTAAACCCAAGATCAACAGTTTTCGGAATCTCATCGTATCCAGCTTCATCATTATCCCATATCACAGTACCATTATGAGCATGTTCAGCAATATGTGGAAATTGGTTTAAAAATGACATTAAATGCTTTGTTCCACCAAACGCAACTGAATTACGAACAAATGTAGAATCAATAGAACCTTCAAATAAAAAAAATGGTTCATTTACATTTAAAAAATCTCCGTTATATAATTCTCTATCAGCACCTTCAAGGTTTCGATAACGAAGAAATGATTTTTCATTTAAATCACGAGCATCAAATTGAACCCAATCACCACCATATCTATAATATGGAATAATTAAACGATTACCATATTCATTTCCAATTGGAATACCTTTATCATTATATATATAATTTCCATCGGGTCCTCTTACTATAAACTTAGAATCCTTAAGGCATACATACCAGTGACTATAAATTGATTTAGGTATCTTACGACTAATACAATAATTAAGAGCTATTTTAGCAGTTGGGTGGGCATCAGTAATTCCAATCAATTCACCTTTTTGGAATTTATATATATTAGTACCTTTAAACGTTGCTTCTTGTTTTGGAATTACTTTTTTAGTTTTTTTCTTCCAATCACTTCGATCAAATGCATGAAATAATACATTTCGATAAACATCATTATGTCGCTCTTTAAGGAATTTAAAAAAACTCATTGACCCACATTCATTATGACAATGATATATCCAATTACTATCTTTAAACAAAACGTAACCACGTTTAATATGTGGATTCTTTTTTGAATCACCACAAATTGGACATCTGAAATTATATGGAGTTGTACCGGTACCACCACTTAAATTACAATCACCAAGTGTTTCCTTTACTGCGTCATGTAAAACGTAGTCAGGTATTTGTTCAAAATTAAACGCCATTTTCTTTTAAATCCTTAAGAGTATCCTCTATAAACTTTAAATATACAAAAGTTCTTAGATAATTAGAAAATATTCCATCAGATTTTAAAATATGCTTGTTATTATAACCTCGCCCATATCGGCGAATTCGTGATAATCCTTCCATCTGGATAAGCTGTTTCGCAATACCATCATAGATGTCAAGTTCATTATTTATAGATTTTTTTATATTTTTATGTTTCATTTATACCAACAAAAAAGGAGAGGAATAATCCTCTCCTTCTAAAATATATCATTTATAAATGATTAGAACGGTAAATCATCATCAGCACTATCTGAAATCTCAGGTGCTGATTCAGTCACAGGTGTAAAATCAGTAGGAGCTGATACACTTGTATCATCACTATTCATATCAAACATATCATCAGACTTCTCAGTCACCGCAGTGTTTCCACCTTCAGTGCCTTCGAAATATAATGATGCATCACCAGTTGAAACATTTTTCGCTGGAGCCGCAGTATTACCTGGAGCCGCACTGCGATTAGCTTGAACATCATTTGCAAGAGCGTTACGTTCTTTAGCTTCAACTAGAGCTACAAACTCATTATATTGATTCATTAATTCCTCAGATGTAGGCACATCACGATATTCACTAAGATCATGACATTGTTCAAGTACAGCCATTATATCTTCAGACGTTCCAGCTATATCACTTAAACCATCTTCATCCCAATACGAATTATCGTATGTTGGCATATCATTTGATGGATTACGTTCAACAATAACAAAACGATCACGTCCATTGCGAGGACTATATGGAACAAATTTTTCTTTTGCTTTTTTAAATTTAGGTTTATCTTCACCGGGTTTAGACTCATCATCACGAAGAGGATCCATTAAAGTACTATTGATATGATCAGTGTGATCCCATTTTAATACTTTACCATCATTAACAGGTTTAGTCAAATCTTCACGAACAAGAATATTAATTACATGTCGAGTTGATGGAAGTCTACTCTTACCAAGATCCATTAAAACTTTGTTGTTTTTATCTTTTCCCGCATTATAAATAGCCCATGCTGCTTCGCATATAGGACAAGCTTCATCAATAGTCTTACGACACGGTACGTTTTTATAAATTTTATTTACAGGATCTTTAAGATAATGCATCATATATGATACAGATGCTGGGAGTTTATTTTTAACTCCGTTTAAACCCTGTGGTAGTAAACGAATCTTAGCTTCATATTCTTTTACATCTCTTCCAATTGTTGGTTTCCATAATGTAGGGTCTATTTGTTTACCGTTTCCAGAATCAGCGTTCTGTGCCTCGATAGCGGCAGCTTGATCAGTATCGATCGTTAAAAAATCTTCAGACATTTTGTACTCCTTAGTGGTTGTATTTAACCGATTTATTTGTCATTTGTTTTTGTAAGTCTTAATTATAAGACATAAAGAAAGATACATCATTTGAAGTGACTTTATGAACTTTTTTTATGTCTTTATTAAATTTAATTAGAGATTCATCTTAGCCTTCGTGGACGCAATTTTTAATTGTTCCGCATTAGCTTGTTCTTGTTTTTTCTGTTCAATGAACAAAACTTTTGATTCTTCAATTATATTCGAAATATTGATCGAAGTTTCATATGAATTATCACCATGATATGCTTTCATTGCTCTATTTGCTTCATCGACAATCTTAGATTCAGGTAATGATAAATAACGTTTAGTCATATTTTCAATAATAGATAAATCAATAAATTTCTTATCATGTTCATTATCACCTTTAAGTGCTTCACCATAATCTTCAACTTCATCTCCATATGAAGAATTTGGATTGAAATCAGCCGCACCTAAATTAGCTTGATTCATAAACTCAGATGCTGCTGCCTCATCTAACACCTCGTCATCATTAAGTTTAACCTCTTCCGTATACTCTTCAGGTGCAGCCGTAACATGTTTCCCGATAAATGGATTGTTAGCACGATGAGCATCAAGCCATGATCCAAATTCTTTAGTTTTAACCGGAAGATTATTAATTGAACCTCCAGCATGTTCTACTATGTCAAACTTATCTACATCAGTTTGTACAGATTGACGTTCAATTTCAATCTCTTTATTGATTGAAGCAAATGCTTCCCCTTTTTTAATTACTTTCTTTCGGGCCATCGTTCATTTTCCGTGCTGCTGTGTTCATATGGTATGCCTCTTCCATTTCGGACTTAATAAGTATGGTAAGTTCAGGATCAAGCACATTTTGTACAAGTGGTTCCATATCAAAAAACTCTTGTAATGCTAAAATAATATGAAATAGTTTAACATCCTGATCTTTATATCGATTATATACAATAGTAAGAGCGTAATTAAACTTTTCAGCATTTTTCTTAAATTTATGTTCTGGCATATATAATGTAAAGGGATCAATGTCATCCGGTGACCTTTTAGTCATCAAAATTTCATTAATTTCTTTTACATAGTTGCGATCTAATGGCATTAGAATGGACTCCCAGTCTCTTGTGGAGACTGTGTTTGCAACGGTGGGTTTTTGTTACCGTTTTCATTACTATCTAATATAGTTTCTTGTACAGGTAAAATTTCAACTTCCGTTATTTTTTCAGTTTTTAGATCTTTATTTTTTAACTCGTTCATTTTTTCCACCTGTGCTTCAATCTCTTCTCTACTCTTTGAAGGAGCTTTAATCGAACCACGTAAATCACTTGTACGAGAGGTAAATGAATCCGCATTACCATCTTGTGATATCTGCATTTCACTATATTGTTTAATATCATTATTAGACGCACTACGAACACGCATATGTGAATAATCACACTTAGACATACTATTTATCATATTTGGACCAAAACGATTCTTAAGAATCATATGATAAAATAAATGATGTTCTTTTAATAGTGGATCTTGTGTAATAGTAATCATTAAATCAGCTGTATCATTTAATCCAGCACTACCAGCAACATTTTCCATCGAAGCTTCTTTACTACCATAACCATCACGATTTAATTGTGATGCAGTTACAACAGCGATTTCACGAGCCTTTGCCATATCACGTAGTTGTTCGGCAATCTCTTTACCCATTGTATATAGAGTATGACTGCCTATTCCATTCGCACGTTTAGCAGGTTTCATAATACCAATATAATCAACTACTAACATATCAATATCAAATCCTTTAGTGCGTTTTATTTCAATAATTTCATTTTCGATATCAACAACAGTTGCAGTGGTAGGTAATGCTTTAACAACTAGATTACCGACATCATGTACATCCTTATCGGGTACAGTGGTTAATAATCGTTTTAAATCAGCCCCATTTGAAACACGAACTTCATTCATTGGTACATCAGTAATATTTGACGTAATACGTTCCCATATTAATTCTTCGGCCATTTCTAACGTAATATACATAACATTGTATCCACGTTGAAATGCAAATGCAGCTTCATTACATAACACAATAGATTTACCAACGTTAGGCATACCCATAAAAATGGTTAACGCTTTCCTATAATGACCACCATATCCAGTTCCATTCGATGTAAATGCACGAATATCTTCTAATGCTGATGGTATTGCTCTCATAGATTCATTTAATCGCCTCAATGCTTCATCCGTGTCAGCAACTACATCTAACGCACCATCAATATGTAAACTAAAATTAACCGCATTTTGCAATCCTTTGATTAATGTGTTAATGTTTGTAAAATCTCGTTCATGTATGGCCTCAGCAGCATCTGTTAAAATATTTGTTGTTTGTTGTACTTGAAAAAATGTTTCAATTTGATCGATAACGTAACTGTTTTCCATCGGTTGTATATCACGATTACATATGTTAATCAATTTAGTTCGCTGAGTACAAGCAGGTAACGCAGTGACCAATTCTTGAGCACTGGGGTATCGATTATACTTCTTATGGTATCGTAAAATCCACTCACATATTTTTTTATTAGCAGGATCTTTAAAAACATCCTCCGAGAAATGTGGTGCGATTCGATGTTGTAAAGTAGTATCTTCGAAAAATTTACGTATTACTAAATCTTCATTAGATATGTCATAGACTTTTTGCATTGAGTTCTCCTTACATAGAAAGATACGCAAAAAAATAAAAAATCGGGAAAGTTTTTTCCCGACTATTTATTAAAAAAAGTAGTTGACCTAACTTAATCATTCATGTCAAACTCATCCATTTTACCAGCTTTCACAGCTTTACTTACGACGGTCTCAGCATCTTCAAGGTTTTCACTATCGATATCAATACCTTGTTCTTCTTCATCGTCATATTTAAAATCAATTGGTTTCACAAGTTGTAATTTATTTTTAATATATTCATTGATCTCATCAAAAACAGTTCCAATGGTAGATTCCATATGAATATCTTTTTCTTTACAAACAATCCATTCAGATTCAGGTTTTTTTGGATCTTTAATTACATAAAAATTTGCACCGCCAGTTTTTTCAGGACCGACAACACCTTTTTTATCAAATTTAGCAGCCGACCACTTTTCAAGTAATTTAGCTTCCACAGCCCATTCATGCATTCCATACCATTTATTTAGACCACGCTCCCAATTCAAATAAATCTGAGCCTTCTGACCATCAATACAGAATCTACTTTTAACATTTTTAGCGGTGATGATAGTACCTTTACGGATCGTACCTTCTTTATACTGCTTTTTAGTCATATGTAGAATTACAGATGATGCATATAACCCACCACTACCACCAGCAACGGTCGTAGGATCACCGTAGCCGCCAATATTAGCATATACATGATTAGTGATAAGCATTGGAATATCAAGCGTTCCTAGACGCACTAGAACCGATTTATAAAAGCTCTTCAATTGTTTTTGAGCAGTCATATCGTTAACATAATTACTGTTCTGAATATCAGTTCTACTCTTCAATGTATCAAGCATACCTTGTGAATCGATTACAAATGCACACTTATTTGGGTTCTCAGCCTTTCTTCCCATAGCATCTTCAAGTTGCTCTAGAATTTGGTCGAAGTTACCTTTCAGTTTTTCAACAACAGATTGACTAATAAGTTTAAATGATCCTTCAGGTAATCCAAAATTAATTAGATCAGAATCACATAGTGAGTTTTCAGTGTCAATGTAATAGATAAAATAACCCTTCTCAACGAGTGGACGTGCAAATGCAAACATAGCGAAAAAAGTTTTACCTACCGCTTGTTCTCCTGCAAACATAAATGCTCTATTACTTGGGAATCCTTTTGTCATGTCGCCCGACATGATTGCGTTCAATGTATATGAACCAGTATCGATCCAATCTTTAACTTCACGCTTGCGACCGCTATCAGCCATTTTGTCTCCAGTCTTCACAGAACTGAAAAAACTAAAATCAGGTGCGGTATTCGTTTTCTTCTTTTTTGGTGGCATTTTTTATTCCTCTTATATTAATATTTAATAAGATACACGAAAAAATACGGGATTACCATGTTTATTTTAGAAGATTTATACCACCTTTCATTTCACGTAAAATTTTATCAGAATTAAAAATTAGAGGACTAATAAATACCGGAATTCCACGATGAGATACCACGGTATATGGCATTTTTTGATTCTTAAGTTTAATTGGCTTAGTAGTCATTAATATGTATGGATTAGGAGTACTAGTAAGTGTACTGGTATCCTGTAAAAAACCATGCATTTTAAGTTCCAATACTGATATTCCATTACGAACACCAATTACATTCACACGAGCCTGTGAATGTCGATCATCCATTTTTATAACATAATCAGCGTCAATTTCAGAATCTATTTTATTAAATAATCCCTTTGTTGGTATCTGAAGCATTCGAAGATAACTCTCAAGTTTTGCATATCCTGTTAATAGACTTTTATTACCTTTAAATAGATGAATTGTATTTAAATACCGCTGTAAAATTGGTGCTAACATACGCCCATTATCAGTAGATAATCTATGAATCATTTTATGTACAAGAGGTAACTCACTCACACCCATATCGCCAAATGAAATCACTTTACCATTATCATCACGCATGGTATTTTTTATTTCTTTAATTGCACCTTTAAATTCAACACCATCAATCTGAAGAATATAATTTTCACCGAATGTTTTTAATGCATTTACAACATTATGTGGATTTTCAGACGACATTGTAAAATCATGTGAATCCGAAATTATATATGTATTAATTCCCTTTGCTGAAAATTTAACACACGGAACCGAACCATTACCGCCTTTAACATAATACACCTGTGAATATTCAACCTGTACGTATTTATATAGATTTCCATCCTTCTTAGTATAATTTAAATCACGGGCTATATTTCTATAATCCGCACTAGGTTCACGTGTAAATACTACCTGTGTAGTACTATCAATATTTTGTACTATCATATATTGGCCTCGCCATTTGAAATTGATTTAAGTGTAATACCAATAACTCGAACATTTCCAGTTGGTACTAATAAATATAATACAATCATTACATCATTTATAGCATCATTAAAAAATACATATGAATCTTCTTCTACTATAGATACACGTGGTTCGTATCGCTTAACAGATTCAATAATTTCAGTTAACGCACGTTTTTGAAAACCATCAATGTCATCAACAATTGAATGAATATAATCTTCAATTCGAGTACCGAAATCAGGATTAAATATTCTTTCACCAGCACGAGTTAGAATAATACTATACACATTCTGTACCATACTATTCTCATCAGTAACCTCAGAAAATCCAGAATATCCCATATCTCGATTATATATAGCTGTTATATCAGAGTCACGACCAAATGGACTAATTAATCCAGAACCAGTTGTAAGTGTTTTTCGCTTTTGATAATCACGAGTTAATTTATCACGTTCTGGATCAAACTCTTCATCATCAAATAATAATGTATATATATCAATATTACTTAATGAACAGTTTTCATATCCAGTATTAGTAGGGCCAGTTTCAACTTGAACTGGCCCCGTTGTTGCACCAAATGGAACAACAACTTGAATTGCATTTCGATCACCACCAATTACCGTACCAACAATTCCATTAAACGTAACAACATTATTAATTGGAATTGGATTTAGTAATCCAACCGTTGCCGATACCGTAACAGTATCACCTACATAACCTTGCGTTGGATTAACTTCAATATATACAGGACATCCAGTTACAACATTTATTGTACGAATTGCGGCATTTTCATTTCCACATGGATCACTTACAGTATATAGGATTAAATAAGTACCAAGTGTATTTGAATCAACTGCACCCTGTATTAAAATATCGGCGGTAACATCACCAAAAATATTATCAATTGCAATAGCACCTTCCTCTATATATGATTCACCTTGAATTACTTCCATGACCTGATCACCATTAATTGATATGATAGGAGGAGTATTATCTAAAATATTAGTAATTGTATTTGTAAATAATGTAACATTATTATGTACCATACTCATAACAAAATCCATCTCACCATCAGGAGTTCCAAATCCATAATATACTGTAACCGATGTCATAGTCGCATTCGTAATATTTAAATTTGAATTTAAAAACGATCTACTTGATGTTTCATCATGATTTAAATTGATACCAGTCAAAGTCAATACTGAATCATTATTAAAACATTCAGGTGTTACACTAGTTAATACCGGAGGTATTATTGATGTAGTATCATTACCCTCAGTATTCGCATAAACAGTCAATACTCCATTAACCAACCCATCCACTTCAATATCAAATGTCATCTCATCAACACTTGCTACTAAATTACTTATAACACCATAACTTGTATCAGAAACTTCACCTTCAGCAAATATACCTGGAGATGAACTATTACTCGCTATTATAGCACTAACTGGATCAAGTGGATTAAATGTAACATGCATGTTTAATATAAAATGATCAGCATCAATAATTGTATATCCATCAACCGAAATAGCAAGTGTGTTGGTAGTAGGTATAGGTTCAGTTGCAAATGCTAAATTACCAACCTCATCCGCAACATCAACACGTAATATACCTGTACCTGTAACATTAACTTCATATATTAATATTCGAGGATCTGTTGAATTA